>Ga0222429_100066_pt1 | contig 203884 bp, 148 predicted proteins | sample 1B50Ametagenome_FD_182475 | JGI IMG/M metagenome (GOLD analysis project Ga0222429, IMG submission 182475) | Enriched microbial communities from leaf-cutter ant dump, University of Wisconsin, Madison, United States - 1B50A (version 2) | ecosystem: Environmental > Terrestrial > Nest > Insects... | reverse complement strand
TATCTTGGCAGCCGTTGGCATCGGTCACCGTTACCGTGTACGGACCGGGTGACAGCCCGCTGGCCGTGATCCCGGTTCCACCCGAAGGCGACCAGCTGTAGGTGTACGCACCCGTACCTCCCATCACGCTGACGGTAGCTGTACCATTACTCCCTCCGTTACACGATACATCGGTTTGGGAACCGAAACTGGCTGACAGTGCGGCAGTAGGCTCTGTAATGGTAAAAGATTGGGTGTCTTCGCACCCATTGGCATCGGTGACCGTTACGGTATAGATACCGGTAGAAAGGCCTGTGGCCGTAGCCGTGGTCTGAACCGGGTTGGTATTCCAGCTGTAGGTATATCCCGGGGTTCCTCCGGTTACGCTGACCGAGGCCGTACCATTACTGCCTCCGGTACACGATACATCGGATTTGGAACCAAAGCCGGCCACTAAAGGAGCCGCCGGTTCGGTAATAGTAAAGTTTTGGGTAATCTGGCACAGGTTGGCATCGGTCACCGTTACCGTGTAAGTACCGGCTACCAGACCACTGGCTGTGGCCCCTGTTCCACCCGAAGGTGCCCAGCTGTAAGTGTAGGGACCTGTACCGCCCGTGACACCGACCGTGGCGGAGCCGTTACCACCGCCGTTACAAGAAACATTGGTCTGGCCTGCTGAAGTAGCAACCAATGCTGCTGGCTGGGTAATGGTAAAGCTCCGGCTTGCCTGGCACATATTATTGTCTGTAACCATTACTGTATAGGTTCCCACCGTTAAGCCGGAAGCCGTGGCACCCGTACCTCCTGAGGGCGACCAGGAATACGTATAAGGGGCCGTACCTCCGGTGGCTACTACCGTGGCAGTTCCGTTTGCGCCCCCGAAACAGGACACATAAGTCTGGCCACCACCCTGGGAAACGTCAAGCGCTGTCACGGGTTGGCCGATGGTGAAACTTCGCGTGGTCTGGCAGGAATTATTATCGGTAACCGTGACCGTGTAGGTGCCGGCAGCAAGACCTGTAGCCGTAGCATTGGTTCCTCCCGAGGGTGACCAGGAATAGCTGTAGGGAGCAGTGCCCCCTGTAACCGATACCGTGGCTGTACCGTTACTTCCCCCGTTACAGGATACATCTGTCTGACCACCACCTGTGGAAGCATCCAGCGGTGCCGCAGGCTGATGGATGGTGAAGCTTCGTGCGGTCTGACAGGAATTATTGTCGGTAACCGTGACCGTGTAGGTGCCGGTAGCAAGACCTGTAGCCGTAGCATTGGTCCCTCCCGAGGGTGACCAGGAATAACTGTAGGGAGCAGTGCCTCCTGTAACCGACACCGTAGCCGTACCGTTACTCCCGCCATAGCAGGACACATCGGTTTTACCGCCGCCTGAGAAAGCATCCAGCGCTGCCGCAGGCTGCTGAATAGTGAAGCTACGCGTGGTCTGGCAGGAGTTATTATCGGTGACAGTCACCGTGTAAGTTCCGGCAGCAAGACCTGTAGCCGTCGCGTTGGTCCCTCCAGAGGGTGACCAGGAATAACTGTAGGGAGCAGTGCCTCCTGTAACCGACACCGTAGCCGTACCGTTACTCCCGCCATAGCAGGACACATCGGTCTTACCGCCGCCTGAGGAAGCATCCAGCGCTGTCACGGGCTGGCCGATGGTGAAGCTTCGCGTAGTCTGGCAGGAATTATTGTCGGTAACCGTGACCGTGTAGGTTCCGGCAGCAAGACCTGTAGCGGTCGCATTGGTTCCTCCCGAGGGTGACCAGGAATAACTGTAGGGAGCTGTGCCACCTGTCACGTGTACCGTAGCGGTACCGTTGCTTCCTCCATAACAGGATACATCTGTCTTACTGCCGCCTGTAGCAGCATTCAGTGCGGCAGCAGGCTGGTTAATCGTAATATTCTTAGTGATCTCACAGCCGATAGCGTCCTTAATTTTAACATTATAGTCGCCGGCAGCTAACCCGGTTGCAATAGATCCGGATCCGCCGGAGGGAGACCAGGCATAAGTGTAAGACCCGATCCCCCCACTAGGTGACACGGCCGCAGAGCCTGTTGCACTTCCGTAACAAAGTACGTCATTCTTTGCCGTTGCCGAGGTGATATTGGAAATGTTTAAAGTGGAAGGGTTAGAATTGGTAAAACACGAAGAACCCCCGTTCATAGCCCTAAGGCGGTATTGATAACCATTCATAAAAGATATAGCCCCGGTAATGCTCAAGGTATTAGTAGCAGTACCTGAATAGACTCCTCCATCTGTGATATCCGTAAAACCTGCTCCGCTATTCACCTGCCACCGGTAAGCCGTAGCACCGGTCGCTACCGCAGGAAATATGGCATTACCATTTACGCAAATCGACCTGTTTGGAGGGTGATTTGTTACAATCGGGGCTGTACATGCCGGTGGTGAAACCTGTATATTATTTAGTGCGATAAAAGAATCACCACCATCTGACTGATAAACTCTTACTTCATCCACATCGCTAAACGGAGAACCCAAAGTTCCAGCGTTATTCAGGCTTATATAACTTCCATCGGTATTACCCGAGAAATCAACAGTTCCCTTACTTACACCTCCCTTAAAGGCTTCAATAGTAAATTGCACCCCATCCCAGTTTCCCCATTCATGAAAATCTAATCTTAACAAGGCAAAGCCTCCACCATTTCCTGACCGAATTGACCATCCATAATGTGGGTCTGTATCCCCATATGTAATAATGGATGGATAACTGATCCAATCTGTATTATCATGATATTGTACTGGAGACGCTGTTAATTTAGTGCCACTACTATTTATGGGAACAATATTAATATCAAAATCACTAATAGCTATTGAACCTCCTTCTCCATCGGACACTTCATTATCAGAAAAGCCGGTACTATTGGTGAAAATTAAGGTGGGGCTGGCACTTAATGATACATTAGCTCCAAAAGTAGAAAAGCCTGGATACTCTCTATAGGTCATTGCATTACCTTCCCATTCGGCAAAACCAGATGTAACAGGCAAACCATGTAGGGAAGCGTTCGTTGAGGTACTGCTCAGAGTTGTACTTGCCATGCTAAATAAGGGCCATGATAAATCAGGGTTTCCCAAATCAATATCCCCAGGCGTTAGTGAGGTTTGGCTATTTGCGTATTGGGCACTTATCACCAGGAAGATAAAAAGGAATAAGCGGGTTTTTGTAAGAAAATCTTTAAAAATCTCCGGTAATTTTTGCATCGCAGGCTTTCCATTGAGATGCATCACTAAAAAAGGAGGAAGAGTCAAATTAGTAAGGATAAATCGGGTCATAAAAAACTGGATTGAAAATATAGGTTACAGGTATAAGGATATTCCATGAAGCAAAGCCCGGCCATCCGGCCCGGGGAAATCTGCAAGGCTAAATAATCCTGCTGGTAAAGAAGTATTCCGGATGGAAAAGATAAATCCGGACTTCCGGATCAACATAATTGCATTTTTATTAGTTTACAGGCTTCAGGGCACAATAATAGAAAAAAAAATAGCATCTACATGCTATTTTCCCGTTAAAAATACATATAAATGCTATACAACCAAAAAAGTACAGGGTTACAGTCCTGCCAAGAAAGCCACCGTATCCACACCGTCGGCGTAATCCCATAGCTCCGGCGACTGCGATTTTCCGAAGGGGATACCGTCTTCCCGCATTTCGGTGACAATACACTGAATATCCTCTTTCCGTGCCTGAAGCTCTTCAAAAACCCGGTCAGCAGAAGTATACTCTTCGTAAAAAACCGTAGAAATAGGCGAGTGAAGGGCGGAAGATTCTTTCAGGAGCAGGAAGCCGTTATCCAGGTGCTTATCGCCGTTCACCAGGAAAATCGACTTATTATAATCGTAATTATTCACGTATTTGGAATGCAGGGTGATGCTGTTCCAGTACTCTACTGCCTCAAAAAAATCCCTGAAGTCATATCCTACCGGCACGTAAAGCTTGGAGACATTCCGGCAGCCCAGTCCGAAGTATTCAAAGATATCATTCCCCAGGTCTGAAAGCTGCATACGGGTCTCCGAGCCGCTTAATACCGCTACTGAAACCCGGTTTTTGCGGATGATATTTGGTTTCTTACCAAAGTAATACTCAAAATACCGGGAGGTATTCCCGCTTCCGGTAGCAATATAGGCCTCCAGCCCTGTCAGCTTATCGGCCGGAACCAGGAATTCTGCTACTGCAGGGTTCATTTCCCGCATTTTCCGGATCAGGAATAAGGTCAGCACTTCATCCTGGGCAGAAGGTTTATAATACGCTTTATGCCCGGTGAGTACCACATGAATGAGATCCTGGATCCCTACCAGCGGAATATTACCGGCAGCCACTATACCTACCCGGCGGCTGACCTCCGGCTCAAAAAAAGAACGATCATAGCGGGATACCAGGGCATTCAGCTTTTCTGTATTCAGAAAATGCTCTGCCACCTGTGTCACAGAAAGGCGGAGATTGTCAGTGGTAAACCAGGCATTTCGTGACCTGGCTGCTGCAAATAAGCTCTGCATTTCATCGGAAGCTATGTGGTTCAGAATATAGTTCCCCAATTCTGAAAATAGTACTATTCTTTCTTCTAATTTCATTTTTTCTTAATTCCTACTAAATTTATAGATTTATCGTAAAATTACAAACAGAATGAAACAAAAGGTAATTATATTTGTTATTGTTTATAAAACAGAACTGTTTTCAGAATGGCAATTATTATAACTGACGAGTGCATCAACTGTGGGGCCTGCGAGCCGGAATGTCCGAATAATGCAATTTATGAGGGAGGGATGGAATGGACCTACGCAGGCGGAACAAGTTTATCGGAGGTAGATTTCGGCGATGGTACGGTCATCAGCGGTAACGCAAAGATGAAACCGGTATCTGACGAGTTTTACTATATCGTTTCCGATAAGTGTACGGAATGCGTAGGTTTTCATGAAGAGCCCCAGTGTGCGGCGGTATGCCCGGTAGACTGCTGTGTACCTGACCCCGATAACGAAGAAGACGAAGGTACGCTACTGGCCAAAAAGGCCTGGCTACATAACGAGTAAATTTTACAACCGCCACCCGGCGGTTTTTTTATGCCCTGAAATCCCCTCTTTACCCCTCCCCTTATCTGTCATCAAAATTATACATTGAGCTCTTTAAATTATACATTGAGCTCTTTGTGCCTTTCCTTTGTGTACTTTGTGCAATATTTTTTCACAAAGTACACCACGATGTTTTCACAAAGACCCCTAAGATCTGCATATTTTCTAATTTGCTAAATTTCAACACATTAAATAAAATTTCAAAGTCCTTTACTTGAAATAAAATATTATTCTGTATATATAAATATTTGCAGAATAATATTTTTCATTAAAATAATTAAAATTTACCGTAAAATCAGGGATCAGCAGAAGTACTCCACAATTTTTATTCCTTGAATTTAATTTCGTCTATTTCTATATAACAGAATTTAATTCTACTAGTATAATTTATACCAGAATATTATACTATATATTATTATTCCAATAAATAATTATTCTTTTCCTCAAATCTTAAAAAATTCTTAATTCAATATTTGCAAGTATAAATTCATTCCCCTCAAATTCGCATAAGCTAAACATTTAATATAACCTATAACAGAATTTAATTATGAGAATTTTAATTCTACTTCTATTTTGTTTCAATATTACATTATCAGCCTCTGCCGGTAATGATAATGAGAAGAAGGAGGACGATCCCGTTACCGGAAGCCCTCTGAAACTTTCGGGCTATGTAGACTCTTATTACTTCTACAACTTCAATGGCGTTTCTTCCAACCTGGGCGCATCAGGCTTTGAGCGGATCTTTGACCATAACGCCAACAGCTTCCAGGTGGGAATGGCCCAGCTGAAGACCACCTATACCACCTCTAAGGTAGAAGGCGTGATCGACCTGGCTTTCGGAAACCACGGCGACCTGGGCAATTACGGTAATGCCCACAGTCCGCTGGGCATGGAATTCGGCAGCTCGGGACTGGCCATTAAGCAGGCCTATATCTCCTGGCTGATCAATGATAAATTCAAGTTAACGGCCGGGCAGTACGGCACCAATATAGGCTACGAGGTCATTGACGCCCCTGTCAATTTCAACTACTCCCTCTCCAACCTCTTCGGTAACGGCCCTTTCTACCACACCGGTATCAAGCTGGATTATTCCGTATCGGATAAGTTCGGCCTGATGGTAGGGGTAACTAACGGACTGGACACCAAAGAAGACTTTAATAAAAAGAAAGGTATACAGGCCCAGGTGTTTTTTCAGCCCCTGAGCGACTGGTCAGTTTACCTCAATTATTTTGGTTCTGACGAAGGAACCACCGAAAAAAACTACTCCCGGTGGTTTGACCTGGCCACTTCCTACCAGATCACAGAAAAATTTATGCTGGGGCTAAATGCCACTCAGGGGGCTAATGCCACCGGAAAATGGGCCGGGGCAGCCCTGTACACCAATTACATGTTCAGTAAGGTCTTCAGCCTGGGCGCACGGTTTGAACATTTTGACAACAAAGAAGGCGGCATCTACCTGACCGATGCCAACGGCAACGGCGTGGCCACCACGGGAGTCACCCTGACCGGTTCGTTCCAAATTTCCCCTAACCTGATGATCAAGCCTGAATACCGTTTTGATTCTTATAGCCACGGCCAGTATGAGACCTTCCAGCTACCCGGAAAAGACGGCACTTTAAGCAAAAACTCCCAGTCTACCTTAGGCGCAGCAATGATATTCTATTTCTAATTTAAAATGCTCAATACAAAATGACAAAATCTAAACTCTCACCCGTACCATTAATTATTCTCCTGGTGATCACCGGGCTGGCATTGATCTTCCCTTATGCTCCGAAAAGCATTATAACAGAGGGGATTGATGCGGCAGATACCGCCTGGGTACTGGTTTCGGCCGCCCTGGTGCTGATCATGACCCCCGGCCTGGCCTATTTCTATGGCGGAATGGTCAATGCCAAAAACGTGATCTCTACCATGCTCCAGAGCTTTATGGCCATGGGCATTATTTCGGTAGTGTGGGTGGTACTGGGCTTCAGCGTGGCCTTTGGCGACAGCGTAGGCGGTTTCTTTGGCAATCCTGCCACCCATTTTTTACTGAAAGGCGTTACCGACGGACCGGCCTGGGGTACCATTCCCTTCCTCCTCTTTGCGTTTTTCCAGCTGAAATTTGCCGTAATCACCCCGGCTCTGGTTACCGGCTCCATGGCTGAGCGGGTAAACTTCAAGGCGTATGTGGTTTTTATGGTGCTTTTCAGTCTGCTGATTTATGCCCCGCTGGCCCATATGACCTGGTCGCCCAGTGGTTTTTTTGCTAAAATGGGCGTCCTGGATTTTGCCGGAGGTACGGTAGTGCATATGTCGGCCGGCTGGGCTGCCCTGGCCGGAGCCATCTACCTGAAAAGAAGACGCTCGCACGCCAACAATGATTTTCTGCCACCGGCTAATGTACCTTATGTATTGCTGGGTACCGGCCTGCTGTGGTTCGGCTGGTTCGGCTTTAACGGCGGTTCAGCCCTTTCTGCCAGTCCGCTGGCCGTTATCGCCTTTGCTACTACCAATACAGCTGCCGGAGCTGCCGGTATCGCCTGGGTGTTTTTTGATGCCGTAAGAGGCAAAAAACCTTCTGCAGTGGGATTCTGTATCGGGGTGGTAGTAGGCCTCGTGGCCATTACTCCGGCAGCAGGCTTTGTCACTGTTCCTCATGCCCTGGTGATCGGCGTGGTGGCGTCTATCATTTCCAATATTATTGCCCACCTGAGAACCAAAACTGCGCTGGACGATACGCTGGATGTATTTCCCTGCCACGGGATAGGCGGCATGGTAGGAATGGTACTGACCGGGGTATTTGCTACCAGTTCCGTAAACGGAGCCGTAGCAGAACAGGGCTTGTTCTTTGGCGAAACTGCTTTGTTCCTGAAGCACCTGCTGGCCCTTGTGCTTGCTTCGATATTCTCTTTCGGGATGTCGTTTGTAGTGCTTAAAATTACCGATATCATCATTCCGCTGCGGGTGACTCATGAAGATGAGAACGTGGGACTGGATATCAGCCAGCACGATGAGAAGCTGATTGAGGCCTGATGGAACGCGGATGACGCAGATTTTGCAGGTTTTCACAGATTATCTTAAGATTAGTTTGTGAGAATCTGCAAAATTCTATCTAACAACTGCATTTTTAGCATGTGCCGTAGGCACTATAGCTTGGTAGAAAATCGAATGGAGACCCAAACCTCCTTATGCCCCGTTAGGGGCTACCCTTTTGTAACGGCTACGGTTTTGTGGCGTACCTACGGCACGCATGGGGGCATTTGGGGCCATTTATGCTACCAAGCGGTTCTCCCTACGGGAGATTATACTTGGTGGATAAAGTTTAGTCCGGAGATTATCCTCTCAAGATAACCATCAGCACTGCCCCAACCCAGAATGGGTGATATATTTTGACTCTTAATTAAGTTAGCCAAAACGTTTTACCTCTTCCCAAGGTCTTACAATCTGCGTTATCTGCGTGCCATTAATGATGTAGGAGAATCTCTTCTGTTTCTTCCACTTCCACGGTCATTTCATCATTGACCAACTTCAGCCTCACCGGCATCACGTCGTTGATCAGCAGCGGGTCATACTTAGCCGTGATCTTAATGTAATTGGAGGTAAAACCGTTCATGATCTCCCCGTTATCACCTTCCTCAAAAAGTACGGGATATACCTTGCCCAGGTGTTGCTCATAGAAGGCCCTTTTTTTCTTATCCGACAGAATATGCAGCATGCGGGAGCGCTCGTTCCGGTCCCGGGCAGGTACTACGGGCCGGATCTCCAGGGCTTTTGTATTGGCTCTTTCCGAGTAAGTGAAAACGTGCAGATAATTGATATCCAGCTCATTCAGGAAGTTATACGTATCCAGGAAATCGGCATGGGTTTCTCCCGGATGGCCCACAATCACATCCACCCCGATACAGCAGTCGGGCATCACTTTGCGGATAGCCTCTACCCTTTCGGCATAGAGCTCACGCCGGTAACGCCGGCGCATCAGCCCCAGGATCTTATTGGAGCCGGATTGCAGAGGAATATGAAAATGCGGCACAAAGCGCCTGGAAGCTGCCACAAATTCAATAATTTCATTGGTAAGCAGGTTAGGCTCAATGCTGGATATCCGGAAACGCTCTATCCCTTCTACCTCATCCAGGGCTCTTACCAGGTCTTCAAAGGTAGAAGTGCGCGTTCCGTTGATGATCCCGAAATCGCCGATATTCACCCCCGTCAGCACCACTTCTTTCACGCCGTTGGCGGCTATTTCACGGGCAGCTTTCACCACGTTTTCGACGGTATCCGAGCGGCTTCCGCCCCGGGCCATGGGAATGGTGCAATAGGCGCAGGGATAATCGCAGCCGTCCTGCACCTTCAGGAAGGTACGGGTGCGGTCATGCAGGGAATACGAGGTATGATAGTCTACCGCTTCTTCAATATCGCGGGCAAATACTTTTTCTTCCGGAGCGGTAAAGCCCGGAGCTTTCTCAAAAGTGGGAAGGAGCTCATGCAGCCTGAACTTCTCTGAAGCGCCCAGTACGGCATCCACGCCTTCAATTTCCGCTATCTCTTTGGGTTTGAGCTGCGCATAGCAGCCTATAATGGCCACAAAACCATTGGGATTGATCTTCTGGGCTTCTTTTACAATCTTCTTACACTTCTTATCGGCATTTTCCGTCACCGAACAGGTATTGATAATGAAGATATCGGGGGTTTCATTAAACCCTACTTTCTTAAACCCTTTTTCCTCGAAAGTCCTGGAGATGGTAGACGTTTCCGAAAAATTAAGTTTACAGCCCAGAGTATAAAATGCTACACTTTTCATAATCAGGCACAAAGGTAGCTAAAAAAAATAACCCCGACGCAAGGCATCGGGGCATTTTACAGGGCTAGTCTCAATATACTTCAACATTTACACTTTTGACGGTCTTAATGATCCGTGCCGCTACTTTATAAGGGTCAGCCGATGAATTCGGCCTTCTGTCTTCCAGCCATCCCTTCCAGCCCCGTTCTACGGTGGCAATCGGGATCCGGATAGAAGCTCCCCGGTCAGACACACCATAAGAGAAAGAATGGATAGAAGCGGTTTCATGCTTCCCGGTCAGTCTCAGGTGGTTATCTGCGCCATACACTTCAATGTGCTCGGCAACATACGGCCGGAATGATTCACATATCTTTTCATAAGTGGCTTTATCGCCACAGGTTCTCAATACGCCGTTAGAGAAGTTGGCGTGCATACCGGAACCATTCCAGTCGAGCTCACCCAGGGGCTTGCAATGCCAGTTAATGGAAATATCGTATTTTTCACCTATTCTCTCCAGTAAATACCGGGCCACCCAGACCTGGTCTCCCGCCTCTTTTGCCCCTTTGGCAAAAATCTGGAACTCCCACTGTCCTGCCGCCACTTCGGCGTTAATTCCTTCAATGTTCAGACCGGCATCAATGCAGGCATCCAGGTGCTCTTCCACGATATCACGGCCGTAGGCATTTTTTGAACCTACTGAACAGTAGTAAGGGCCCTGAGGGCGCGGGTAACCGCCTTTCGGGAATCCAAGCGGCGCATTTGTTTCATTATCCCACAGGAAATATTCCTGCTCAAAACCAAACCAGAAATCATTATCGTCATCATCAATGGTAGCGCGTCCGTTAGACTCGTGCGCGGTGCCATCGCTTGCAAGAACCTCACACATGACCAGGTAACCGTCTCTGCGTTGCGGATCTTTACAAATAAATACAGGTTTTAATATACAGTCGGATGAACCTCCCGGAGCCTGCTCGGTAGAAGATCCGTCAAATGACCACATTTCACAATCTTCCAGCTTACCTGAAAAGTTGTTTTCGATCTTCGTTTTGCTTCTTAAGCTCTGAGTAGGCTTGTATCCATCCAGCCAGATGTACTCTAATTTTGACTTTGCCATAATGTATCCGAATATTGGTGCTGTTGTTAAAATTATATTGCAAACATACTCCTTACAGCAGAATTTTATTCTTACATATTACAAAAAATCAAACTTTTATTTAAACTTATTTATAAAATACAATTTATTATTTGAATATTCAACAAACACTTCTTTATAAAATTCTGAAACAGCATAAAAACACCATTAAGTCTACAAAATCGAAAGATTATATTGACTATTATATTTTACCAGTATTATATTTTGAAATATTACTATTTTTAGAATTTTTTGAAATATTCCAAAAATCAAAGGGGTTCATCAGCCGTGAAAGGGTATTTTTAACCCAAAGCCTACCATAAGGTCGCTCCTGGAGCTTAAAGATGGCTCAGATATTCCGGAGGTGCTACCATAAGATCGCTCCTACAGAGCTAAATTCAATACAGCATTGGTCAGCAACACCATCGCCCATCAAAAAGTCCCGGAGGGGCAGCCTTATGGTAGCAGGAAGCACACCGCCCGCCAAAAAATCCCATAGGGACGGCTTATGGTAGCAAGCAACACCATCGCCCGCCAAAAAGTCCCGGAGGGACGACCGTATGGTAGCAAGAAAACACCCCACCCGCCAAAAAGTCCCATAGGGCAATGTCATTAAGTTAAGAAAAAGGCCGGCCCTACAGGACTTTGTGGAGGGGTGCTTTCCTTGTTCTACCATAAGTTCGTCCCTCCGGGACTATATTTTCACCTCATTTCTTCCGTATCCGTATTGATTTTAGCTCTGTAGGAGCGGCCGTATGGTAGAAAATGAGTGCAGGATACCTCCATCAAGCTCCATAGAAGCGGCCTTTTTCTTAACTTAATGACATTGCCCGGAGGGGCAGCCTTATGGTAGGTTCTACCATAAGACCGCTGCTACAGAGCTAAAATTCACCCTACTTTCTGCGCCTGTAATGCAGCTGCGTTAAACCCGTATCGAAAGTTTTTACATTCACCAATTCAAGAGACTGCCCGGGTCTGCCATCTTTAAAAAGGCGTATGCCATCACCCACCAGCACCGGAATAACTGAAATGATAAACTCGTCCACCAGGTCGTTTTTCATCAGTTCATTCAATATTTCGGCCCCACCGTCACAATAAATGTTCTTCCCGTTCCCTGATTTCAGCTGTTGTACCAGTTCTGCCAGGTTTCCGCTGTAAAAAGTTGTTCTTCCGGTGCCCGGCCGTTCCGTTCCCGTAATCACATACACATCCCGTTCGCCATTATCATAATGAGAAGGCCCGATTTCCCTAAGCACATAATCGTACGTTTTTCTTCCGATAATAATGGTGTCAATAGTACGGGTAAATTCTTCATAGCCGTAATCTTCTCCCTCTTTTTCCACTATTGAGAGAAAGCTAAGGTCATCGTTCGGTTTGGCAATATACCCGTCCAGGCTCATTGCTATAAAGCTTGTTAATGTCCGCATTTATCCTTTGTTTTTGAAAATTGACCATCCATTCTTTTAATACCCTGCCCTCTTTATGCGGCAGCAGAAGCCATCATCATAAAATAATAATAGAGGGCTGAAACCGTGGTGAGCAGAAAAATATTCTTCACGGGAAGCACCTCAAAAGCCTCACTGCTTTCTATCTCAAAATTATTCACCCACCATTTGGATACGCTTTTGACGGTAAGTAAAGGCACATTACTTCCTTTTTCCGTAAGGGTATATTTCCGGCTGAAAACTCCCTTAGAGCGGAGATGATAAATTTTATCACCCCAATAAATCACCATACCTTTCCAATCCATACCATAGCTCATAAGCTCCCTGTCATTTTCCAGGATACTCACTTTAGTTTTCCAGAAGCCTTCTGATTTCAGAGTAAGCTTCTTATAGCCTATCTCCATCTCTCCGTTGGTATAGAACCAACCCTTGTACCTTAAGAGGCCCAATTCTTTGTCGTTATGAAATAAACGATAAACCCGGCCTTTCCCCCAATTTGCATTGTACTTTTTCATAGTTGTAATAGGTTTTAGTTATAAGTTACCCTATAAAAAACAATGATACAAGTAAAATTGGGATGAGCGGTCGAAAGGCAGGCCAGATCCATTAAAGATTAAATAACTGATGTTACGCATTTCGTGAAATGGATTTAACCACATAGATTTTATACAGAAAAGGAGAATTCATTTCCATCACATAGCTATATGTAACATATTTATATGTCTTGATAAATTCTCTTTAATCTATGTATCTATTGTGGTTTGGAAATAGTGCGTAACATAAATTAATAATTTCCGCAGTAACTCGTTAATCATTAAATCAGAACAATATGACCATTTCAAAATTATTTTTGCCAGTAATTACACTTTTCATCTCAGCTTTTACCTCTCCCGCTTTCTCTCAAAAAAAAATAACAGGTAATGTATCCGGTTTAAGCCGGAATCCCCTTGCATATGTCAATATTGGCATCAAGGGGAAAAATACGGGAACCGTATCAAAAGAGGATGGTTCTTTCTCCATAATTATCCCCTCGGGCCTCTATAACGACAGCTTAACATTTTCCCTGGTAGGGTATCATGAATTTAGCATATCCATTAAAGATACAGACCATGAAGTAAATGTAATATTAGAAAAAAAGGCTTCTCCGCTAAAAGAAGTGGTGATCCGGGGAGAAAAATGGATAGAGAGAAAATACGGAATAAAAAAACGGGGGCTTATTCATTTTACAGACGGTATATTTAAGAAAGACGACAGTTTCGAAATCGGACAGGTAATCAGCCTGGGCAATACACCCGTTCAGATTACCTCGCTGAACCTTTATATCCACTCCACCAGGCCCGACAGTGCCTATTTCAGGATAAATTTCTACAAATACAATAAGGAGGAAAATACCCCGGAGGGAAGAGTTTTTGAAAAAGAAATATTGCAGAGGCACCCCGTGCAGGAAGGCTGGTTAAAGTTTGATTTGTCGGATTTTGATATCCTGCTTAAAGGAGAGGTTTTGGCTGCTGTTGAGTTTATTCCTGATCATGCGGAACAAATCATTTACGAAGTGAAACTCGGCGGGGCATCGAAAAGCTTTTTCAGAAAAACGAGCCTGGGTCAATGGACAAGACCCCCTCACCACTACTGCCTCCATGCCACTGTATTGACGCATAAGAATGCTCCCCAAGATACAGACGATGAAGAAACGCTCCCCGCATTTTCCTTAAAATCCTCTTATTCAACGGAGCCGTTTAGCTTTTTTGTAAAGCTCCCCAAAAATTACGCAAAGAATAAAAAGCAGACGTGGCCGGTGGTTTACCTGCTTGATGGCAACGCTTATTTTGACCCCGTGGCTGTTTCGTCAGAACAGCTGGTAAAAAAGAGAAAGATTTCCAAAGAACCAATTATTGTAGGAATAGGCTATGAAAATGCCTACTTTATGGACTCCTTGCGCAATCGTGATTATACGTTTCCGTCAGCCCCTCCTGAAGACAGCTTTACGGTTAGCGGGCAGGGTGATAAATTCTACCATTTTATCACATCAGAAGTAGTAAAATACATTGACGGAAATTACAGGACAGATACAAGCTCCAGAACGCTGATGGGTCATTCATTCGGAGGATATTTCGTTTTATATGCCATACACCGCCAAATGAACAGCACCCGTGTTTTTAAAAACTTTGTAGCTGCGAGCCCCTCCATTTCTTACCATGATTATTATATCATCAAAAAAATGAAAACGGACAGAAGTACTTCTATGTCTGATGTTCGCCTGTATATGACTGTGGGTGAGCTGGAAGGCGGCGCATCCATGCCGTTTACCGGGCTCTCTGAAATCATAAAAACAAAAGGCGTGAGGGTGCAACTGGAAATTTTAAAAAACCAGGAACACATGGGAACCGCCATCCAGACATTTGAAAATGGAATAAAAAGACTTTTTTAAGACCTCCGGCCCAGAAACATGGACTTATAGCCGGCAGCTTACCAGGTCAATAGAAAGCACTTTTTAGAACGTAATCTAAAAAACAGGCCTGTTTTTTCGATTAGGGCTTATATCCTTATTTCTTCAGCTTCTTTAATACCTCCGCCAGCGGCAAAGCATTCAGCGTCCTATCTGCCGGAAGTCCGGCCTTTCGGGCAATCATTACCCCGTATTTTGTATCCAGGAGGCCTTCTGTGCTGTGGGCATCCGGGTTAATGCTGATCATTACCCCTTTTTCGAGGCAGTAATCTATCCAGGTCCAGTCGATGTCCAGACGGTAGGGGTTGGCATTCAGCTCCATGACCACCCCGTTAGCGGCGCAGGCATCAATGACCTTGCGGTAATCAATGGGGTAGCCGGTGCGGCGAAGCAGCAAACGACCGGTAGGGTGCCCCAGAATGCTGGTGTAAGGGTTTTCAATGGCCCGGATCAGCCGGTAAGTGGCCTTATCCATATCCATACTTAATACTGAGTGCACCGAGGCCACAATATAATCAAAGGTTTTCAGCACCTCCGTATCATAATCCAGGCTGCCGTCAGGAAGAATATCCGACTCAATGCCTTTCAGTATGCGGAATCCATCCTCAAAACCGGCATTCAGCTCATCGATTTCCCGGTGCTGCCGGTGTACGGTCTCGGGCCACAGTCCGCGGGCGTAGGCGGCCGTCTGGCTGTGGTCGGCAATACCGAAGTACTCCCAGCCCAGGTCGCGGCAGGCCTGTGCCATTTCGGTCAGCGTATGTTTTCCGTCGGAATAGGTGGAGTGATTATGCACCGCCCCGCGGATTTTTTCCCATGAAATGATATTTTCAGGGGCAATAGCTCTTTCAAATTCCCCCCGGCCGTTTCGCATCTCCGGAATAATATAAGCAAAGCCAAACTGCTCATAGGCCTCCGTTTCAGAGGTAAAAGTCCCTTTCCCTAGAAAGCTCAGGAAAGTTTCCCCTTCTGCGTTCTGCTGCACCAGGTGGGCTTCAGCCGCACTTTTAATGATGCTTTTGGAGACAAAATCACGGGAGGATGATTTCTCAATGACTACAGGAATCTCAAAGCCGGCGTAGTGCCCGCGCCAGGTACCGGGAGAAGATTCTTTGATGTTTTGCAGGAAAGTATCTTCCGGCAATTTTATGCCTCCAAAGCCGTCTTTTACCACTATGAAGCTGAGCTCGGCAATAATGTTTTCGTAACGCAGTACCTCTCCGCTCGGGTACGCTTCCGGGTAAATTTTACGGATTTCCGCAAGGATGGTTTCTGCCAGGAGCAGGGCCTTATCCAGCCGCAGCTTCCCTTTCAGGCTTTCCAGGAAGGCGATAGACTCCAGGATAGATTCCTGGGTTTTCACTCCGAATCCTTTTAACTGTGCAATAATACCTTTTTCGCAAGCCTCTTTCAGGCCTTCCAGGTTTTCAATCTGCAGGTCTCTCCACAAGGCCTTTACTTTCTTCACGCCCAGGCCCTTCACCTGCAGGATATCAAAAATGCCCGGCGGCGTCTTCTCCGTTAGTTCCTGCAGCTCACGGAGAGTACCCGTTTCCAGGATTTCCAGGATGGCTTTTTGAATAATTTTGCCATATACCCTGATCTGCCCGATCTGCACGGGCGTCATACCGGCAATCTGGTTATCGAGCCTTTCAAGGGTAAAGACGGAGTCTACATAGGCTTTGGCTCTCATCTCGTCTACATCATGCAGGTCCAGGAGCTTCCCGTCGAGCTGGAGAATTTCGGCAATATCCGAGTTGGTCAGTTGATTTTCCATACCCCGCAAAGATATCCCCTAAAACAAAAAAAGATATCCTAAAAGGATACCTTTCTTTGAAAAAAATGATCGTTGTACCGCTTATTTCGTGCTGTCAGCGGCAGCAGGAAGTGCAGGAGCCGGCAAAGCAGGCACGGTGGTAGTGGTAGTAGCCCTTTCCACGTTTACATCGCTTTGGGTAGCCTGCTGAGTACCGCTGGATTTGATAAAGATCAGCACACCCAGTGAACCTGCCAGGATAAACGTGAAGAATCCCCAGGTGAGACGCTCTACAATATCGCCTGTTTTCTGAACACCAAACATCTGTGCGCCACCGCTTCCGCCAAACTCGGCCGACAGGCCACCTCCTTTAGGATTCTGGATCAAAACCACGATGGTCAGCAGTATAGCCGCTATAATTAACAATACAATAATAGTAGTTACCATATAATTTCTAAATTTCGAGCCGCAAAGATAGTAATTTAAAACGATGGTTTATAAATATATCTTTAAATTTTTAACCGGGTATTTCCAGGGGATGATGCCTGAGGTATTTTTTGATGGCTTTTTTCTGAAAACTCATTCGTGCGGCCCGGGTAAGCTTCTCTCCCGGGAAAGATAAGACGGGATCTTCAGGTACGGGCCGGAACAGCTCATCCAGTAATTCCGTGTTTTTGCGGATCACCTCCTCCCCTTTCTCCCAATATTCGGCATAGGTATCAAAAACCGGATACCGGGTCAGTAAGGCAAAAGGCAGGTCAAAGTCCTGGTTATTGGCGCAGATAAAAACCAGGTTCCGGGTATCTTCTTCGCTGTTAAAGTCTTTGTTTTCGATTATTTTATTGAGGTCTTTCACCATTTTGCTACTGTATCTCCGAAAATATTCAATACCAGCTGATCCAGGATTTTAGGCACCAGCGTGGGTTCTGCCTCGGTCAGGGTCTGGTTCTGAGGATAATCCATATAAAATGAAAAGTCTTTTTCAAAATTGTCGGCTTCGTTATACTTATTGGAGAAAACCACCTCTACCACAATGGTCAGCCGGTTCATGGCCGCCTTATCACCACTGGCCGATGAGGCCACACCGTCTGTACGGTAATCTACTATAGAGCCTTCAATCTGGATATCGCCGCCCTGGGCCACCTGCTTCAGCTTGGTATTCCGCTGGTAATATTCCTTCAGCTTTTCGGTCAGATCCTGCGAAATCGTGGCGTAGCTCGACGGCGCTGAGAGGGTAATATTCTGGATGGAGAAAGTTTTTACATCGGCTGAGAGCGTGCTCCGCCCGGTGAAAGAATATATCCCACAGGAACTGAGCAGGAAAGACAGGATAACCAAAACACTAAGGTTTCTCATCGGTAATGTCGTATTGTTTAATCTTTCTATACAATGTTCTCTCTGAAATCCCCAGGCTCTGGGCCGCATATTTGCGTTTGAAATTACTTTTCCTGAGCGCCTTGATGATCATTTCCTTTTCATTCTTCTCCAGGGAAAGCGAATCTTCGTCTGTTTCATGCGTAATATCCTCAATGTCTTCATTGTTTCGCGGAACATCGTCTATTTTGAGGGTATTGTTGGTGCTGAACGGAGAATAAAGATTATCTTCCTGGTGCGCATAAAGCGCCGGCAGCTGCTCGGTAGTTACTTCATGGAAAAACTCCGGGCTCACCGTTTCTTTGTCTGCCGCATTTCCCGACATCAGCGAGTATACCAGCTTTTTGAGGTCTGTTACGTCTTTCTTCATATCAAAAAGCACCTTATACAGTAGCTCGCGTTCTGAAAAATCCTGCGCCTCTTTCATATTCAGCAGGGCCGGAAGTCCGGCCGCCTGCTCTTTCGGCAGGTATTTGGATAATACGGCAGCATTGATCAGGCGGTCGGTCTCCAAAAGCGTGATCTGTTCGGCAATATTCTTTAACTGCCGTATATTTCCCGGGAAACGGAAGGAGCGCAGCATGACACGGGCATCTTCCATCAGCTCTACGGGCTGTATCCGGTTTTTTTCTGCAAAGTCAGTGGTGAACTTGAGAAAAAGAAGTTCAATATCAAAGCCGCGGTCACGCAGGGGCGGCACCTTGATGGGCACCGTATTGAGCCGGTAATACAGGTCTTCGCGGAACTTCCCGTTTTCTACGGCGGCCATCAGGTCTACGTTGGTGGCGGCCACTACCCGCACGTCAGTTTTCCGGACTGTGGAAGACCCTACCGGGATATACTCCCCGTTTTCCAGCACGCGCAGCAGGCGGGCCTGGGTGCCGATGGGCATCTCTCCTATTTCATCCAGGAAGATAGTTCCCTGGTTAGTGGTTTCAAAATACCCTTTGCGGTCGTCTACCGCCCCGGTAAATGAGCCCTTCACGTGTCCGAAAAGCTCGGAATCAATGGTTCCTTCCGGAATAGCCCCGCAGTTGATGGCAATAAAAGGACCGCGTTTCCGGTTGCTGAGGCCGTGAATGATCTTTGAAAAAGATTCTTTTCCGCTACCGCTCTCCCCGTTGATCAGAACGGTCAGGTCAGTGGGGGCCACCTGTATGGCCACACTGAGGGCGTAATTCAGGGCCGGGGCATTTCCGATAATCCCGAAACGGTTCTTTACATCCTGTATTTCACGGGTGTTTTCCATTCTCAGTCTACAATTTCCCCTTTAAGTGTGGCCGCGCTGCAGGATGTGACCAATACATTCACGTATTGTCCTTTCCCGTAATGTTTCCGCGGGAACACCACCATCTTATTCTGGTCATTACGCCCGCACAGGTCGTCTGACGAGCGCTTTGATTCTCCTTCTATCAGGATTTTATATACTTTTCCTACTGCCTGCCGGTTACGGAGCAGCGAATGCTCCTGCTGCTTCGCAATGATCTCGTTCAGGCGGCGCTTTTTATCGTCCTCTGACACATCGTCTTTCAGCTTTTTAGCCGCCGGTGTACCCGGCCTTTCCGAGTAAAAGAACATATAGCCGTAATCAAACTTCACGTAGTCCATGAGGGAAAGCGTATCCCGGTGATCTTCTTCGGTTTCGGTACAGAAGCCGGCGATCAGGTCGTGCGAAATACCGCAATCCTCGCCGACAATCTCCCGGATCCGGTCTATTTTACCCAGGTACCACTCCCTGTCGTACGTACGGTTCATCAGCTCCAGTATACGTGAGCTGCCACTTTGTGCAGGCAGGTGAATATAATTACAGATGTTGTCGTACTTCCTGATGGTGTGCAGCACCTCATCCGTAATATCTTTCGGATGCGAGGTGGAAAAGCGTACCCGCAGATCAGGGCTGATCAGCGCCACTTTTTCGAGGAGCTGCGCAAAATTGAACGATTCCGTCTCGCTCTTCCAGTTGTAGGAGTCCACGTTTTGTCCCAGCAGGGTCACCTCCCGGTATCCCTGCTCAAAAAGCTCGCGGGCTTCTTTCTCTACGGAATGGGCATCACGGCTACGCTCCCGGCCCCGGGTGTAGGGAACCACACAGAAGCTGCACATATTATTACACCCTCTCATGATGGAGATAAAGGCCGACACGCCGTTAGAGTCGAGACGTATCGGGGTAATATCGGCATAGGTTTCTTCCCTGGAAAGAAAAACATTCACTGCCTTATGGCCTTCCTCCACTTCCTGGAGGAGGTTGGGCAGGTCGCGGTAGGCATCAGGGCCTACCACCAGGTCTACCATTTTTTCTTCTTCCAGGAACTTGGTTTTCAGCCTTTCGGCCATACAGCCCAGCACCCCTATTTTCAGGGTAGGGTTCCGGCGCTTATTGGAGTTTAAAATGCTCAGGCGGTTTCTGACGCGCTGTTCGGCATTGTCACGGATAGCGCAGGTATTCAGGAGTATGAGATCGGCCTCCACTACATCGGAAGTGGTGGAATAACCGTTATTGCGGAGAATGGAAGCCACCACCTCGCTATCGGCGAAGTTCATCTGGCAACCGTAGCTTTCTATATATAGTTTTTTGGTTCCGTTCACGAACTCATTCACGGAAATTCTTGCTTCTTCAACCTCTTCTGTCAGCTGGCTCATCTTTTTTGGAAATTAAAAATGCAAAGTTAGGAAATTCTGACAATATGGCAGACAAATCCGGGGAGATTGTTTGCAGCGGTGGATTTTCCGGACAAACGGCCGGAAACCTTGAAAAAAAGGGGCTTTATAGCGTTTGCAATCGATTTTTTCGTAATTTGAACCGCTATAAGCTGTGAGCTGTGAGCTTTGAGCTAAAAGCGCATCAACGGTGCACATACACCAAACAGCGAGGCATTACCCGGCTCATAGCTCATAGCTCACTGCTCATAGCTAAATATTATACCCAATGAAAAAAATCCTGTTTGTACTGGTTTGCACCACGTACACCCTTTTTGGCCAATCGGCACCTGTGCTGACCTCCGCCACTCCTCCAAGTGCAGGGCTTTCTGAAGAGCGGCTGCAACGGATGGATGCCATGTTCAAAGAAGCCATAGAAAAAGAGGAAATTCCCGGTGCAGTGGCGCTGATTGCCCGTAAAGGGAAAATTGTCTACCTGAAAGCTTTCGGGAACGCCTCACCGGGAAGAGCGCAGAAAACAGACGATATTTTCCGGATAGCTTCGCAGACCAAGGCCATTACCATCACCGGCCTGATGATGCTGTGGGAAGAAGGAAAATTCCGGCTGGATGATCCCGTATCCCGGTACATTCCCGAATTTAAAGACGCGGGAATCCTGGATACCTTTAATGAAGCCGACTCCAGCTTTACCACGAAACCGACTTCGAAACCCATCACTATCCGGCATCTGCTTACGCACACCTCAGGTATAGGGTACGGCATCATTGATGACAGCACTTTCCGTAAAATCTACCAGAAAGCCGGGATCAAAGATATCTTCTCGGAAGAACCCATCAGCACCCGCGACAATATCCTTCGGCTGGCCAAAATGCCTCTTCATTTTAACCCCGGTGAAAAATACAAATACAGTGAAGGCATCGATGTGGCCGGTTACCTGATTGAGGTATTTTCGGGAAAACCGCTGGATGTTTTCTTCAAAGAGCGGATTTTTGATCCCCTGCAGATGAACGACACCTACTTTTACCTTCCCGATAACAAAGCGGCCCGGCTGGCCGATGTACAAACCAAAAAAGAAGGGAAATGGGCTGTTTTTAATGATAACCCGTACTATGACGCGCTTTATCCCATCCGGGGCGCCAAAACCTTTTTCTCCGGAGGAGCAGGCCTCTCCTCTACCGCCACTGACTACGCCCGGTTTCTGCAGATGTACCTGAACAAAGGCACCTATAACGGAAAACGCCTGCTGAGCCGGCTGACCGTAGACGTTATTATGGCCAACCATGTAGGCGACCTGTGGGGTGGAGCCGCCGGAAACGAGCATTACGGCCTGGCGTTTTCTGTGGTGACCGAAAAAGGCCAGGGCAGCGGCGGACTGGGCAGTAAGGGCACGTTTGGCTGGGGCGGCTATTTCAATACGCAGTATTTTGCCGATCCGCAGGAGCAGGTGATTGGTGTTCTGATGAAACAAACCCAGAACATTGGCAGTGATAATACCTCATGGAAGTTCAGGCAACTGTTATTCCAGGCCATCAACGACTGAGGACACAGGCCCATTCTATACCGCATTTTTAAATGATTCCCGATATGAAAAAAACGTTAATTCTTCTTTTTGTTATGCTTTTCACCGGAGCTTCCGCTTTTTCTTCTCCTCTCAAAATCCTGGTATTCAGTAAAACCGCCGGTTTCCGGCACAGCTCCATTGAACCGGGCATTACTGCATTGAAGAAAATGACTGATTTCGACGCTGACTTCACCGAAGATTCCGGCGTTTTCACGCCTGAAAACCTTAAAAAGTACCGGGTAGTGGTTTTCCTGAACACCACCGGCGAGGTACTTAACGAAGAGCAGCAAAGGGCTTTTGAAGGCTTTATCCGGGCAGGCGGCGGCTTTGCCGGCATTCATGCGGCATCAGATACGGAATTTGAATGGCCCTGGTTTGGTAAGCTGGTAGGTGCCTATTTCGTGGATCACCCGAATAATCCGAATGTCAGGCCCGGCAAATTCATTGTCATGATCAAAAATCATTGGGCTACAAAACACATGCCCGATGAATTTACCTATACCGATGAATTCTATAATTTCAAAGAGATTCCCACGCATGTAACCCATGTGCTGAAAATAGACGAAAGCAGCTATACCGGTGGCCGGCATCCGGAGTTCCACCCTATGAGCTGGTACCATGAATATGATGGTGGGAGAGCCTTTTATACCGCTTTGGGCCATACGCATGAATCGTATACCGACCCGCTCTTCCTGGAGCATATCCGGGCGGGTATTCATTATGCGGCAGGAAATATTAAATAGAAATTCAACCATAAACGATACATGAAAAACAGATTCTTATCCCTTTTTATCCTCCTGGCAGTGATAACTGCCCTCTCCTGCTCTTCCCGGCACAAAATAAAACTGCTGGTGTTCAGCAAAACCATGGCTTTCCGGCATGATTCTATTGAACCCGGTATAGAGGCCATTAAAAAGATGGCAGCCGAGAAAGGCTTTGAAGCAGATTTCACCGAAGATGCGTCAGTATTTACGGAGAAACAGCTGGCCCAATACAGCGCAGTGGTATTTCTGAATACCACCGGCGATATCCTCGATAACCGCCAGCAGGAAGCTTTTGAACGCTATATCCAGGCCGGAGGCGGGTACGTGGGGATTCACTCGGCCACCGATACCGAATACGACTGGCCCTGGTACGGTGAGCTGGCGGGTGCCTGGTTCCTGGACCACCCGAGCGACCCGAGCAATGTACAGAAAGGGAAATTTACCGTGGTGGAAAAAGATCACTGGGCTACGGAAGGTATGCCTGAGCATTTTGAGCACACCGATGAGTTCTATAATTTCAGGAATATTTCGCCCCATATCCATCCGCTGTTGAAAATTGATGAAACTTCTTATATAGGAGGCAAAAACCCGGATTTCCATCCCATGAGCTGGTACCAGGAGTTTGACGGCGGGCGCTCGTTTTATACCGCGATGGGCCATACCAAAGAATCTTTCCGGGATCCGCTTTTCCTGAATCACCTCTGGGGAGGCATTAAATACGCCTCAGGCGGAGAGAAGCCGAAGCCGGTAGATTTTTCAAAGGCCCGGCCTGAAGAAAACCGCTTTACCAAAGTAGTGCTGGCTGAAAAACTGGATGAGCCCATGGAACTTTCGGTGCTGGATAACGACCGGGTGCTGTTTATCCAGCGGAAAGGCGAGATCCGGCTGTTTAACACCAAAACCGGCGAGCTGAAAGAGATAGCCAAGCTGCCGGTCAGCACCAAATACACCAATAAAGCCGGTGAGGTAAGAGAGGCCGAAGACGGGCTGCTGGGACTCAGCAAAGACCCCGGCTTTGCCCGAAACAACTGGATTTACCTGTTTTACTCTGACCCGGTGAAGTCGTCTAACGTACTGGCCCGTTTTGAGCTGAAAGGCGATCAGCTCCTGATGGATTCCCGGAAAGAGCTGCTGGAAGTTCCTGTTCAGCGCGAAGAGTGCTGCCATACGGGCGGTTCTATTACCTGGGACAAAGACGGTAATCTCTACCTCTCTACCGGTGATAATACCAATCCGCATGGTTCTAACGGGTACAGTCCCAGTGATGAACGCCCGGGGAGGGAATCCTGGGATGCGCAGCGGTCGTCAGGCAATACCAACGACCTGAGAGGAAAAGTGATCCGTATCAAACCCCAGCCTGACGGCACCTATACCATTCCTGAAGGTAACCTGTTCCCGGAAGGCACAGCCGGTACCCGCCCGGAAATCTATACCATGGGCCACCGCAATCCGTTCCGGATTTCCGTAGACCGGCATAACGGCTACCTCTACTGGGGCGATGTGGGCCCTGATGCCAGCGATCCGAAAGAAGACCGTGGCCCGGCGGGCCACGATGAAGTGGGCCAGGCCAAAACCGCCGGCAATTTCGGATGGCCACACTTTGTAGGAGATAACAAAGCCTATCATAAATATGATTTTGAAAAGGAAATATCCGGGCCGGAATGGGACGCTGATGCTCCTGTAAACACTTCCAAAAACAACACCGGGCTGGAAAAGCTTCCGCCGGCACAAAAGGCCTTTATCTGGTATCCTTACGGATCTTCCAAAGAGTTTCCGCTCATGGGAAATGGCGGGAGAAATGCCATGGCCGGGCCGGTATATTACCAGGACGACTTCCAAAAAGCAGAACGTAAGTTCCCTGCCTACTACGACAAAAAACTGTTTATTTATGAATGGATGCGGGGATTCATCATGTCGGTTACCCTGGACGACAAAGGGGATTTTGTACGGATGGAGCGCTTTTTACCCAACCAGACCTTCAATAACCCCATGGACATGGAATTTGCACCGAACGGGGATCTCTATATGCTGGAATACGGCACGGGCTGGTTTGTGCAGAATGACAATGCCCGACTGATCCGGGTAGAATATAACGGCGGAAACCGCAAACCCCAGGTGACAGCCACCACAAGCAAGCCCGGCGGTGCGGTGCCGCTGGAGGTGGAGCTTTCCGGAGAAGGCAGCCTGGACCTGGATGATGACCCCCTGAAATATCACTGGCTGGTGACCTCGGATAAAGGATTCAAAAAAGAGTTTTCTACGGAAAAAACCTCGCTGACCCTCGACCAGCCCGGACTTTACAAAGCCGTGCTGACTGTTAGCGACGGCAAGGGCGGGAAGACCTCTTCTACGGTGGAAATTGCCGCCGGAAATGACCTTCCGGTGGTAGATCTCTCTTTCTCCGGGCACAATACCAGCTTCTACCGGGCCGGAGGCAGCTTCCCCTATGCGGTAAGTGTCACCGATAAGGAAGACGGCACGCTCGGCAATGGCATCCCGGCCGAGCAGGTGGTTTTCACTGCCGACTACCTGGCCGAAGGCTTTGATAAAGTAAGCATTTCACAGGGACATAAGACAGCCGACGAAACAGCCATTATGGTCAGCCGGGGCAGGAAGCTCATTGATGCCTCCGATTGTAAGTCGTGTCACGATACCGATAAAAAGTCGGTAGGCCCAACCTACCGTTCGGTTTCTGCCAAATATGAAAAGAGAACCGATGCCCTGGGGTATCTTACCAAGAAGATCATCAGTGGCGGAAGCGGCGTATGGGGCGAAATAGCCATGGCGGCTCACCCTGATCTTCCGGAAAAAGATGCCGAAGAAATGGCCCGGTACATCCTGAGCCTCGCCAAAGAAAAAGCGGCGGGCAAATTGCCGCTGCAGGGTACTTATACCACTGCCGTGCCGAAGGGAGACGCCGGGAAGGGCTCTTTCATTCTGCGGGCCTCCTACACCGACCAGGGGTCTAACGGCCTGCCGCCGGTGCGTTCGGAACGTACGTTGATCCTCCGGAATGCGGTTCTGGATATTCATGCCTTTGATACGGAAACAGATGTCATGAAGATGACCTTTAACGATATGAAGCTGCTGATGCCTCAGAAATCAGGCGCCTATGTAACGCTGGAAGATATTGACCTGAACGGTATCTCTGCCCTCACGGTTTTTGCCATGGCGCCTAAAGCGCAGGTTAATGCCGTGGGCGGTAAGGTAGAGCTTCGCCTGGGCGGTCCTGCGGGAACGCTGGTGGGAGAATCTGCGCTTATATCCCCTACGGAAGCCATTACGCAGTCGCCGGGCGTGCTGAATATTCCTTTAAAAGTTCAGCCGGCTGACCTTCAGAAAAACCAGGATCTTTACCTGGTGTTTGTACATCCGGAGATTAAGGATAAGACATTGATGGTAGTGGTGAGAGCGGAAGTGGTGTTGGGGAAATAGGTTATTGGCTGTAAAAAGAGTTATTGGATAAGATGTAACGCGAGCGCCCTTCGACAGGCTCAGGGTGACAGTAGGTAACGCACCGGTTACCATTGTCACCCTGAGCTTGTCGAAGGGCGCTTGAGTTTTATATACTAAATACCCTCCCTATATTAAATACACTCACTTCTTCTTGAGACTCGAAAGATATTCAATCACATCCCACATTTCATGGCGGCTCATCAGGCTGCCCATCGCCGGCATGGCAGTCAGAAAAACCAGGATCTTTACCTGGTGTTTGTACATCCGGAGATTAAGGATAAGACGTTGATGGTGGTGGTGAGAGCGGAAGTGGTGTTGGGGAAATAGGTTATTGGGTATAAAAAGAGTTATTGGATAAGATGTAACGCGAGCGCCCTTCGACAAGCTCAGGGTGACAATGGTAACCAGTGCGTTACCTACTGTCACCCTGAGCTTGTCGAAGGGCGCTTGAGTTTTATATACTAAATACCCTTCCTACATCAAATACCCTTCCTAATTATCATCACTTCTTCTTCAGACTCGAAAGATACTCAATCACATCCCGCATTTCATGGCGGCTCATCAGGCTGCCCATCGCCGGCATGGCAGAAGGATAATTTTCACGATGGGTAATCCGGGATACCGGCACTCTCAGAGGCTCCGCTTCCGAAGTTCTCAGTACCAGCTCAGCAGCGCTCTCCTTTTCCAGGATACCGGTCACCTCCTGTCCGCCGGTAAGCGTCAGCTTCACCGTACCAAATCCCGGGGCCAGGCGGGCACTGGGCTCCAGCAGGGCCTGCAGAAGCTGCTTTCTTTCCAGCATATTACCGATATTGCTTAATTCAGGTCCCACAGACTCACCGGCAGCGGCTCCCATCGTATGACAGCGCGTACACTGCCCGGTCTCATTCTGCTTAAAGTACTGTTCTCCCCGCCAGCGGTTACCGCCATAAAGCACATCGGCATATTCTTCAAAAATATCGCCTTTCGGCATGGCAGCTTTCAGCTCTTCGGCCAGAGGTGCCGAGCCCGAAGCCTCTACGGCATCGGCCAGGTCAAGCCGTAATCCATCCGGGAACTTCCTGCTTTTCAGCTGCCCGATCATAGACCGGAATACCCCTTCCGTCTTAGCCAGCGGCATTTCGCCCAGGCTCTTCATCATGCGTTGCTGTTCTCCCTGCTCCCCGTTTTTAAGCACCTGGTTTACCATATTGCTTAACAGCTCGGGGCTGATATCCAGCTTGTTCAGCATACCCAGTGCGGTACCCCTCAGGCCTCTGTCCTGGCTTTTCAGCGCATCGTTAATCAGGTCACCCACTTTAACGTAGTTCAGCTCAGCCAGGGCGCTGAGAATCCCCGATCGGATCTGCGGATCCTGGTTTTTACGGTAAATGGCATCCAGCTTATCATTAAAATCAGTCACTTTAAGCTCTTTCAGCACATTCAGGGAGGCATTCACAATAGCAGCGTCTTTACTGGCCAGGAAACCGTCCATTTCAGGCACCAGCAGTGCTTTCACTTTGGCAGCGTCACGGGTTACCGCTCCCCGGTACCGGCCGTCTACGCGGTCCAGCACAGAGGGTTCTGCCCACACGGCCATGGTAGCCAGGGCCTCACCTCTTAATACGCCGGGAGCTGCACCGTTACGCGCATAGGCCACCAGGTCATTCAGCTGCTGGTCTCCCCCCACCCGCAGGGCGGCATTGATGGCCCGGCGCATGATTACTTCGGATTGAATCTCATGACGATTCACCAGCGCTGCCAGGGCCGGCAGGGCATCAGGAACAGAGAGGTCGTCATTAATAGCCCGGGCTGCCTCCGCCACAATATACGGGTCAGCATCGTTCAGCGACTTCGCCAGCTCCGGATCCTGCCATTTCCGCATCACCAGCACCGCCGCCAGCCGTAAAGATCTTTCCGGGCTGCTGATAAGCTGATGCACTGCTGCCCGGTCATCTATACGCGACAACGCCAGGGTGGCGGCATGCCGGATAAAAAGATCCGTATCATTATTCTTTTTCAATACTTCAATCAGGCCCGGAACCGCCTCTTTATGGCCTATCCGGCCCAGCGCCTGGGCAGCATAAAACTGCACCCGCGGGTTAGCATGGGCCAGAAGCGGCACCAGGGGGCTTCCTGCCGGTTTGTGCCGTACATCGCCCAATACTTTGGCCGCCTGGGCTATAATTTCCGGATCACTGTCTTTCAGCAGCCCCAGAAGCACTTTCGCATCGCCTTTTTTGGCGGTCAGGAGTTGTCCCATACCCCAGATAGCATGCACCCTTGCCAGCTGGTTCGCAGTTTGCTGAGCGGCTTTGGTAAAGAGGTTGGTTCCTTCAGAGCGGGAAGCCAGCTCAAACTGGGCTTTCTGCCGTATCCGCTGATCTTCAAAGAAAAGCAGGTCATACAGTTCTTTCCCGCTTTTTTTGCTGTAATCAGCCGCCATTAATTCTTTGGTCTTCTTCCTGATCCCGCTAAACTCATTAGAGGTAACATCTACTTTCCAGATCCGGCCGTAGTTCTTGGTTCCCCAGCCGTTCACCCAGTCGGCCGCATACAGCGCCCCGTCTGTTCCGAAACGTATGCCGGTAGCCAGGATACCGTTGACCATATCTGTTTCCGAATTAAAATCAAAGCTGGCGCCTTTGGGCTTCAGGTCAAACGACCAGATGTGTGCTCCGGAAGGCGTTCCGGTAAATTCTACCAGGAAAAACTTATTCAGCCAGTCTTTCCCCAATGCCGTACCCGGGTTAAACTGCATACCGGTAGGACCGTTATGGTAGTTCCGGATGGGTGGCAGAAAATAGGCTGCCTGCTGATCATGGCGGGGCAGGTACATGCCTTCGTCCATCCATACCTTATAGCGGTTGTTTTTCGGGTCGGTATATTTTCCGAACTGCCAGTTGATTCTCCAGCCGGAATCAGATCCCTCTACCAGGTGAACCAGGCGCTCTGACTCACCGGGGTGATCGCCGTCGTTATCCGAGCTGATGACATTCCCGTATTGATCAAACACAAACTCGTGGGTATTTCGATGACCGTGTGAAAAAACTTCAAAATCCGAGCCGTCCGGGTTACAGCGTACAATCACTCCTTCATTAGGAAAGAAATGACGGTTACCCGCTTTATCCACCACGTTCATTCCCGGGTCACCTATACCCCAGTAAATCTTTCCGTCAGGTCCTTCCACCAGTCCTGACATGCCGTGCCCGCTGAATCCCACGTGCACATGCCATCCGTGAGAGATAGAAGTTTTCTTATCGTAATATCCGTCACCATCGGTATCCTCCAGTCGCCACAGGTCCGGACCCAGCCCCACAAACGCATCTTTCCTGCGTACCAGGATAGCCCCGGCCACATCAGTGATCTCCTCCCGGAAATCACTCAGCACCCGGGTGGAGCGATCGGCCCGGCCGTCACCGTTGGTATCTTCCAGCTTCCATATCTCTTCTTTTTCCACGGCCAGGTCGCGCCAGTCGTGTGAACCGTCCCCGTTCAGGTCTTCCAGCCAGTTATTTTTCTCCGACTCTTTCGGATCAAAAAACCGCTTCAGGAAGGCCCGCCGGTCTTCCACGCTCTGCCAGCTGATGGATTCCGTCATCCAGTCGCGATGCCCGCGGATATCAAATTCCGAGTTTTTCTGGCGGTTAGTCCGGGTCAGGTAAATGTTATTGTAATCATCAATGGTCATAGATACCGGGTCAGGCGCCAGGGAGTCAGTGGCCCAAAGGCTGATTTTAAGTCCGTCAGCCAGCTTAACAGGCGTTTCCGACTCGATCTGAGCCGCATAGGCCGCATCATCTTCTGCGGCCGTTTTCACTATGATCTCCGGCTTATTCTTTGAATCTGACGAATTGCAGGCGTAGAGACACATCACCCCGCAGGTGATAACCAGGAAGGTTCTTTTCATATTTTAAGGTTAAAGATGCTGCAAAATAGCCTTTGCGTAAGTTTTACACAAATAAAGTTTGCCTTTTGCCGACCAACTGCATTAAATTATGGCGCAAAATGCCATATATAACGATTTATCCCTCAACCCCTCCCTCTAAAATAAACCTTTTATATTTACAGCGAGAGAGTCCATCTGAAGGTCAGCAGGAACTGGGAAGGCCTCAAAGTAACCGATTGATAAAATTCTGAAAACTCTGAAACCACCCCGTTCTGAAACCGGTTCTTATCCAGGATATTCTGCCATTTGGCCTCTATTTCCATTTTCTTCTGAATATACCGGTATCCCAGGTCCCAGAAGCCTGTTTCAATAATATTACCCGTCATTTTAAAGGCATAGTACTCTCCCTTTGTCCACAAAAAATGCTTTTTATTAAGGGAATACCGGATATCCACCCCATGTTTCTGTTGAAAAATTTCTGACACGGGGGTTCCTTCCGGCCGGCTGAGCGTACGGGTAAGCTCATGATCCGCTTTGAGGTTTATTTTTTTGGCTAACCATACTCCCCAGCCCAGACGGACATCCAAAGAATTATTGTTGAGATCCGTCAGCCTGTCATTAATAATTATTTTGCTGGTTTGCCTGTTCCATCCCCCCTGAAGGCCCAGAGTGACATCCCAGGCGGGTAAAAGGTAACGGACTACACCATTTACACCGGAAGCGTGTACCGGGTTTTTCTGAGCGAGGGCCTGGTTTGTGACTGCCCCGTTTTCCTGTATTTTACCTGCTGTTATGCTATTCCTTTCTATGAGAGAATATCGCGCAGTAAGCCAACTGGTAATATATTTAAAAGGATTATGATACCTGATCACTACAGAGGCCACATTCTGAAGATCTTCCGCCAGGGGGCCATCCCTCCGGTTCAGGCTGCGGTAATCCTGCAGCACAAAACCCATATACATATTTTCTATGGATCCGAAACGGTAACTCCGGCTGAGGTGGGTATGAAATTCCCAGTCTTTCCGGGTACTGTATCGTAAGAAAAAAGAGGGCTCAAAGGGTAAACGGGTTATTGTCCGGTTTAAACCGTACAAATCATCTTTGATGTGAAAAGAACGGTAAGCCAGCGGAAGATTTATCTTTAAGCGCAGATTATCCCGGTTTCTTTCTATCTGCGGATCTATAAGGAGGTTACTCTCCTTCCAGTGGAGGTCATTGCGATAATAGCCGGTGCTGTCAGCAGAAAGGTAGCTATCCATTTGCTGATGTTTTAGCTCCCCTCCTGTTTTCAGGGTATAGTTTAAGCCTCCTATTTTACGATAAGCCTGAAGCATCAGGTCGGCATGGAGCTTTTTGTCATAGACTTCCTGGAGAACCTCCTTTACATTCTCCGAAAATGGAAATGCATAGCCGCTGTTGAGGATTCTTAATGATTGAGGATTATTTTTGTAAGAGACCGCCGAAGAAACCTGTACCAGCTGAGTACCCGCCTTGGCCAGATAACTAAAATCATTGCTGAAGTTACGCAGCCGGTTTTTCGCCTTCTGGTCCAGGTGAGCATTTTGGGTCAGGAGATCCCCCTGCCCGTCTTTATGATCTGTGCTTATCTTAAGCTCATTCTTAAAAAACCTTCCGGAAGAGTTTTCAGACAATTCGGCTCCCGCCTGAAATTGGCGATTGCGTTGGCGGGTCTCATTTTCCTCGGAAAATATAACGGCCCCTTCATACAGGTTGTAGGTGGTTTTACTATGGCCTTCCCTGTTTTGTTCATCGTGCATATACCCGGTGTTAAGCCTCAGTTGCAGGTCTTTCCTGAAGCGGTAAAGGCTGTTGATGGTACCATAAGCCGAAGTATTGAAACGGTAGCGGTCAGGGTCTATGGCCGGAGGGTTCACCCGCCGGATATCTGTTCTGGCCTGCTCCAATTGTGCCGCAAGCAGGTCCAAAGGTGAATTATGCTGCAGCCCGTCCAGGGTGATATCTTTTCCCGTATTATTGGCTTTAAAACCCCCGATAAATTGTTTCTGAGGAGAAAAAACCATCGGTAAAAATTCGGCGAGTCCTGTAACGGGCCAGACCCCCGCCCCTGTCACCACGGGAATTGTGGTGGTATATTTGTTTTTCAGCCGGATGTTCAGCGAGGTCCTGTGGCTTTGCTGCATGCCCTCCAGCATACGTACCGACTGGTGGTTTTCCAGCACCTCTACCCGGTCTACCTTTGCGGCCGGCAGATTATTATTCGCCAGCCCGTAGCGTCCTCCCAGTAAATCCAGCCCTTCAATATAGTACTTTTCAATGGGATTGCCCTGGTAGGTAATCTGGCCGCTCCTGCTTACCTCCAGGCCGGGTATTCTTTTCATCACGTCAGCCAGCGTGCGGTCACCTGCCCGGGTAAAATAATCCACATCGTAACTGAGCGTATCGTTCCTGCGGCTCACTGGAGGCCTGACCAGTATTTCTTCCAGGTGCCGTGAAGACGGCCGGAGGGTAAAGTCATAGGTATTCTTTCCGGCAGTTACCTCCTGGTGCTGTTCGCCATACGCCATGGCCTGGGCAAAGATTTTCAGCGAATCAGCACTGCCCCTATACGTCATTTTATAATACCCCTGTGCGTTGGTTCTTGCAAATGCCAGTACAGGGCCCTGCGCCATTTTCTTCAGGGTGATGGTCACTCCGCTCAGCGGCTCTTTTTGCTCATGGGTCACTTTCCCCTCAAAAACCTTCTGAGCATAAACCGAACGGCATAAAAACACATAAACAATCAGGATGATTCTCACTGGTTCCTTTCCAGGGGATTATTGTTGGCTTTCGCCAATTTCCTTAATTTTTCTATTGCTTCCGGATCACCAAAAAAACCCGAAATAAGAGGATCGGTCAGCGGATCCTGGCGAAGCCTGCGTTTGATCTCACTGATTTCTTCAAATGTGGAAGAAATAGCGTTCTTTGATTTTTGAGGCCATATACTCTCTGCTTTTTTCACCTCTTTTAGTGTAAATGTATAATGATCTCTTGTGTCATAAAGCTTTACAATAAGCCCCGGCAGTCCGTAAAAGATATAGGGGCCATCAGAAACAGGTATTTCAGTAGTAAACCAGGCAATATAGCACCGGCCGTTATGATCTATGGTGGCTTTTTGACTCCAAAAACCGGCTACACTGTCTTGCTCTGCCTGAATCTGCCATTGGCCGGGATCAAAATCCATTTCGTAGGCATAAGGTTTCCGCATAATTTGCTCTTCTACTTTCAGTGTGCTTTGTGCTTTGAAAATGCGGTATTTAAAAACCGGTATCATTTTTTTTACATTTCCGCCAAGGACAAGACCACCAGATCGTATTGTTTTTTCAAAGTCGGCCATATTACTCTCGTAATTATGATTTATCATACTCTGAAAGCAGGATTCTCCTCCCTGCATCTGCAGGATCATATCTTCTTTTTTGGTTCGATCCAGCTTCAGACTATCTTCCTTCCATACCAGTTCATATTTAAAATCTACCGGCTCACTTTGTGCATATGTGTAAGTTACCGAAAAAAAAGTGATTATGGCAATTATTGTCTTTTTAGCTATCATAAAGAATTATTAATTCATGTTATGCACTATTTCCAAACCACAATAGATACATAGATTAAAGAGAATTTATCAAGACATATAAATATGTTACATATAGCTATGTGATGAAAATGGGTTTCCCTAATGTCTCCTTTTCTATATAAAATCTATGTGGTTAAATCCATCTATTTCCAAACCACAATAGATACATAGACGAAAGAGATTTTATCAGGACATGTAAACATGTTTCACAAAGCTATGTGATGGAAATGGATTTCCCTAATGTCTCCTTTTCTTTACAAAATCTATGTGGTTAAATCTATCTCACAAAATACGTAATATCAGATTCTCACTGGTTCCTTTCCAGGGGATTATTGTTGGCTTTCGCCAATTTCCTTAATTTTTCTATTGCTTCAGGGTCACTAAAAAAGCCGGAAGCGAGAGGGTCATATAGCGGATCCTGGCGAAGTTTGCGTTTGGTCTCACTAATCTCTATAAAAGTAGACGAAATAGCATTTTTAGACTTTTGAGGCCATATACTATCTGTTTTTTTTACCTCTTTGAGTGTAAATGTATAGTGATCCTGAGTATCATATAATTTTACAATAAGACCAGGCAATCCATGAAATATATAAGGGCCGTCTGAAATAGGGATTTCGGTAGTAAACCAGGCTATATAACTACGGCCGTTATGATCTACCGTGGCTTTCTGGCTCCAAAAACCGGCTATACTGTCCTGGTCTGCCTGGATTTTCCATTCGCTGGGGTCAAAATTAACTTCATAATCGTATGGTTTCCGCATAATTTGCTCTTCTACCTTCACCGTATTTTGGGTTTTAAAAATGCGATAAGTAAAAGACGGTCTCATTTTTTTTATGTCTTCGCTTCTAATCAAACCACCAGATCGTGCTGTTTTCTCAAACTCTGCCTGATTCCTTTCATAGTTATAATTAATCATACTCTGAAAGCAGGATTCTCCTCCCTCCGTCTGCAGAATCATATCTCCTTTTTTGGTTCGATCCAGCTTCAGGCTATCTTCTTTCCATACAAGTTCGTAGATAAAATCTACTTTATCCGTCTGCGCACAGGCAGAGGTGATCGAAAAAAAAGCGATCATCGCAATTATAATCTTTTGTGGCATCATTCAGCAATAAAGACAGGTACGAATATAATGAAAACCGGCGAAAAACAAAAAAGGCACCTCTACAGGTGCCTTCTTCATGAACTGTCTTTCTGACAGCTTACTTTACTTTCTCAACGATGGCCTTGAAAGCATCAGGATGATTCAAAGCCAGGTCAGCCAATACTTTTCTGTTAAGCTCAATACCTGATTTCTGCAGCTTGTTGATAAACACAGAGTAAGATAAACCGTAAGGCCTTACCCCGGCGTTGATCCTTACGATCCACAAGCTACGGAAGTTTCTTTTCTTTTGTTTGCGGCCTATGTAGGCATAAACCAAACCTTTTTCGACAGCATTTTTAGCTACTGTCCAAACATTTTTTCTTCTTCCGAAGTAGCCCTTGGCCAGCTTCAGAACTTTTTTGCGGCGTGCTCTCGACGCTACATGATTGACACTACGTGGCATAAATTTTTACGTTTTTTGACCAGAGGCGTTCCGCAGCGGGAAACTTAATGAGCCTGTAGCCGGGTTAAACAATTGAACCTGTTGCTGTGATATTACAACAACGCTTTAATTCTTGCTTCATCAGCAGGACTAACGAGCGTAGTCTGTACAAGGTTTCTTTTTCTCTTGTTCGACTTTTTGGTTAAAATGTGGCTGTGGAAAGCATGCTTACGCTTGATTTTCCCGGTGCCAGTCAATTTGAACCTTTTTTTCGCTCCTGAATTTGTTTTTTGCTTTGGCATTTTACAAAACAGATTAAGTATTAAAAAGTAAATTGGGGTGCAAAGTTAAGAATTTTTATTGAGAAATCTTTTCCCCGCCCGGAAATATTATTAATCAATATTCCAAAAAATATCACGTCTACCTTTTGTTGTAAACAAAATTTAGGTGCTGGTTTTTGTAATGCCTAAACTTACTGTCTGAAGAGACAAGCGTGTACCGGTCTGCGATGGCATGAGAGATGATGGCGTGGTCAAACGGGTCATTGTGCCCTTCAACAATATAAAGATTAGAAAGGCTTTTAGCATGCTTGGCATCAAAAGAGACAATACTTACACCCAATTCATTTTCCATAATACCAAAAATATCTTCTATTTTCTGGCCCTTTTTAAACCTTATTTTGCCAATCCGGTACAATTGCAAAAGCTCAAGTATTGCCACAGAACTGGCATATAGAGTACAGCTGTAATCAGAAATAAGATTCCTAACATCTGAACTTAGTTCTCCCGCATCCTTCGTCACCAGAAAAACAAGAATGTTAGTATCCAAAAAAAGGCGATTACTCATTTTAACACCGCTCTCATGTCCACAATTTCACCAACACCTGGTTTATTGCTTCTTAGCCAGATGCCTGCCTTTGACAGCTTCTCAGGCTCGTCCGGCTTTCCTTTTGACGTCATCTTTTTGTCTTGAGTCTTCATAAGTTTTGTCGATTTTTTTGACAAATTTACAACTTGGGTCTTTATTTTCTCTGAACTTCAGATAAAAAACGATTTGCCTTTTACTAACTTTTTTGCCTTTAACTCACTTTTACCTACCCGTCTCCTGCTCCTTTCCTCCTATTTTTGTAAGCAGCAAACTTACAAGACCCATGAAAGCCCCCCTCAGCGCATTCGTCCTTATTACCTTACTCAGCTTTACCGGTACCGCCCAGTCACGCAAAACCATAGGGCTCCACTATTCTTTCCCGGCAAGCAGTACCATTATATCTTTCCTGGACCTGGACGGGACAGGAGGCTACGAGGGAAGGTACATGTATAATTTCGGACTCAGCTACCTTCACGGGATGAACCGGGTGCTGGACCTGGAGACCGGCCTGGATTACTCTTACCATTATGTCTTACTTCACCCGGCTTTTACGGGAGAGCCCCGGCGCGAACCCTTTGAAAAAAGGGTAAAACTACTTACTGTACCTCTTTTATTACGGGTAAACCTGGGAGATTACGTGTACGTGAACGGAGGCCCCGTGCTGGATATCGATATCTCAAATCCCCGGCAGACCGCCCGTCAGACCGGTATAGGTGCAGCCTTGGGTGCCGGCTTCCGTTACCCCTTTAAATCAGGGGTCTCTGTTTTTGTTAACCCGAACGCCCGGCTTCATGGCACCTATGTTTTCTTTTCCGGGCCCGCCAACTACCTGGTGGCAGAAGCCGGGGTGAAGCTGGGTGTGGCCTATACCTTTGCCCCCTAGGAAATTAGCATCGGGTAGCAGGCGGCCGCAGGAAATACCGGCCGCTCACCGGTTTTGATTTTCACTGAAAGTGCTTTCCTTCCCGCGGAAAAACCTGTAACTTTGTTCATTCAGAATCTATAGGAACTCCATGAAATTTTCGCACCTCCATAACCATACCCAGTACTCTTTGCTTGACGGGGCCTCCGGCATCAAAAAGCTTTTTGCCAAAGCCCAGAAAGACGAAATGCCCGCCGTGGCTATTACCGATCACGGAAATATGTTCGGGGTGTTTGATTTTGTGGCTACCGCCGGAAAATACGGCGTGAAGCCCATTGTAGGCTGCGAATTTTATGTAGTGGAAGACCATACCCGCAAGACCTTCACCAAAGAGCAGAAAGACGTGAGGTACCACCAGCTGCTGCTGGCCAAAAACCCGGAAGGCTATAAAAACCTCACCAAACTCTGCTCGCTGGGGTATATGGAAGGGCTGTACAGCAAATACCCACGGGTAACCAAGGCCCTGATAGAGAAGTATAAAGACGGACTCATAGCCACCACCTGCTGCATAGGTGCCATGGTGCCCAAAGCCATCTTAAAACAAGGGGAAGAAGCAGCGGAAGCAGAGTTTAAATGGTGGCTGGATCGCTTCGGTGAAGATTATTACGTGGAAATTCAGCGGCATGACATGGCTGAACAGATCCGCGTCAACGAGGTACTGCTGAAGTTTGCCAAAAAATACAATGTGAAGGTCATTGCCTCCAATGACAGCCACTATGTGGATCAGTCAGACTGGGTGGCCCACGATATCCTGCTCTGCATTAATACCGGCGAAAAGCTGGCCACGCCCAGTAACAAAGAGTTTTCAGACGACGACGAGGGCAGCAAAAAAGGCACCCGTTTCGCGTTTTATAACGATCAGTTCTATTTCAAAACCACCGCGGAAATGACGCAGCTGTTTTCAGACATCCCTGCGGCCATTGACAATACGAACGAGGTGGTAGGCAAAATAGAGACCCTCAACCTGAAAAAAGATATCCTTCTGCCTAATTTTCCTATCCCTGACGAGTTTAAGGTGCATACGGATGATACCCTGAACCAGTGGGAGTACCTGAGGCATATTACGTTTGAAGGGGCCCGGAAACGGTACGGCACCATCTCGGCTGAAGCAGAAGAACGACTGAATTTTGAGCTGCATACTATCAAAACCATGGGTTTTGCAGGGTATTTTCTTATTGTGATGGACTTTATCAGAGCCGGCCGTGAGCTGGGCGTGATGATCGGACCGGGCCGGGGCTCTGCCGCGGGCTCTGCCGTAGCCTACTGCATCGGCATCACGAACATTGACCCCATCAAATATAACCTCCTGTTTGAGCGTTTCCTGAATCCTGACCGGAAGTCGATGCCCGATATTGATACCGATTTTGACGATGAAGGCCGCCAGAAGGTAATTGATTACGTGGTAGATAAATACGGAAAAAACCAGGTGGCCCAGATCATCACCTACGGTACCATGGCCACCAAATCATCGGTCAAAGACGTGGCCCGTGTGATGGATCTCCCCCTTTCCGAGGCCAACCACATTGCCAAGCTGATCCCCGATAAACCCGGTTACGGCATGAACTTCCAGAAGCTGATTCACGCGCCTTTCACCGGGCCGAAGTCGCTGGCCGAGCTGGGCCTGAACCCGGATGAGGTAGAGAATGTGAAGCAGGTGAGAGACATGTACGAGGGCCGCGACCTCACCGCCAAAGTACTTAAGCAGGCTGAAAAGCTGGAAGGTACCGTCCGGAACACCGGTATCCATGCTGCCGGTATTATTATTGCGCCCTATGACCTTTCCGAAATTGTACCGGTTTCTACCTCCAAAGACTCCGACCTGCTGGTGACCCAGTTTGAAGGAAAAGTGATTGAAGACGCCGGTGTAATCAAAATGGACTTCCTGGGACTGCGAAACCTCACCATCATCAAGGAAGCCCTGCGGATGATCCGGGAAAATTACGGGGTGGATATTGATATTGATGATATCCCGCTGGACGATGAGGAAACGTACAAACTTTTCCAGCGAGGAGAAACCAACGCCATTTTCCAGTTTGAATCTGACGGCATGAAGAAATACATGAAAGATCTTCAGCCTGACCGCTTTGGTGACCTGATCGCCATGAATGCCCTGTACCGGCCCGGTCCGATAGCCTATATTCCGAATTACGTTAACCGGAAGCACGGCCGGGAGCCTATCTCCTATGACCTGCCCGAAATGGAAGAACACCTGGCGGAAACCTACGGAATCACCGTATACCAGGAGCAGGTGATGCTGCTTTCCCAGAAACTGGCCGACTTCACCAAGGGCGATGCCGACACCCTGCGTAAGGCCATGGGTAAAAAGCAGAAGGAGGTACTCGACAAAATGAAGACCAAATTCATAGAAGGCGGGCTGAAAAACGGGCATCCCGAGAAAACCCTGGATAAAATCTGGACCGACTGGGAGGCTTTTGCCCAATACGCTTTTAACAAGTCGCATTCTACGTGCTATGCCTTTGTAGCCTACCAGACTGCTTACCTGAAAACGCACTATACGGCTGAATATATGGCCGGCGTACTCACTTCCCAGCTGGGAAACATTGAAAAAATTACCTTCTTCATGGAAGAATGTAAAGCGCTGGGACTGCAGGTGCTGGGGCCCGACATCAATGAGTCTCAGAAACGTTTCAGCGTGAATAAAAAGCACGAAATCCGCTTCGGGCTGGGTGGAATCAAGGGAACCGGTGATGCGGCGGTAGACGCCATTATAGAAGAAAGAGAGAAAAACGGTCAGTTCAAGGATATTTTTGACTTCATTACCCGGGTTAACCTGCGTACCGTCAATAAAAAGACCCTGGAGTCACTGGCGTATGCCGGTGCGTTCGACTGCTTTGAAGATATTCACCGGGCCGTGTATTTCCACGTATCGGAAGAGGGCGGCACTTTTATTGAGCGGCTGATCCGCTATGCCAATAAAGTCATGGAAGATAAAATGAGCTCCCAGAACACCCTCTTCGGCGCTTTCGGTGGCGATTCGGCCTTTAATATCCAGACCCCCAGGATAGAACGGGTGGAAGAATGGGGAAATATTGAAAAGCTGCGTTATGAGAAAGAAGTGGTAGGCTTTTACATCTCAGGCCATCCTCTGGATCAGTTTGCTATGGAAATGAGCCTTTGTAAACCCCTGGACAATACCCTGCTGGAGAAAGACAATAAAGACAAGGAGTTTACCATTGGCGGAGTGGTGACTTCGGTCAATATCCGGCAATCCAAAAACGGGAACCAGTTTGGCATTTACCGGATAGAAGATTACACCGGGTCACTGGAAATAGCGCTTTTCGGCCGTGATTTTATTGAATATTCACGGTATTTTATTCCCGAAGCCTTTATCTATATCAAAGGAAAAGTAATGGGACGCTGGGGCAAGGAAGATGAGCTGGAGTTTAAGCCGCAGGCCATTGATCTGCTCAGCGAGATGAAAGAAAAACGCCTGAAAGAAATGAAGATCAAGCTGGATATTAACACGCTTGACAAATCTCTGGTACAGGAAATACAAAAGGTAGTACTGCAAAATCCCGGTAAATTCGGGCTGAAAATTGATGTGTATGATACGCTGAATCAGTATGATATTGCGCTGTTTTCACGCACGGTACGGATTGAGATTACGAAGGAGATTCACGGGCAGCTGGCCGGGCTGGTGGGTGCGGAGAATGTGTCTCTAAATTAAATGGCGTGCCTTTAAATTAAGTGTGTGCTCTTAAATTAAGCACGTGCCCTTCGACAGGCCGGGCCGCGTAGGCTCAGGGTGACAATGGTTACGCACTGGTTACTACTGTCACCCTGAGCTTAGCCTGTACTGAGCGTGACGAAGTATCGAAGGGCACGTGAGCTCCATCTACCAAAACCACGTAACTACTTCAAAATATCCCTCGTAAACCCATACCCAAACCCTTCCGGTTTCTTATGCTTCCACCTTTTATGAGACCATAGCCAGTACTCCGGCGCCTGATGAATATTGGCTTCCAGCAGACGCGCATGCTCCTTCATAATAAAACCAACTTCCTCCTCATGCGGGTGCACCGTAATAGGATGGAAAGTAAGCTTATACCTCCCCCTTCCGGTCACTGCGATATTAATATAAACCACCGGGAAATCTAACTGGCGGGCCAGCTTCTCCGTTCCTTCAAAAAAAGAAGTATCCTGGTTTAGAAATTTCACCCAGTACGACTTTTCAGCCGGCGCCGACTGGTCATTGGCCAATGCCAGAAGATACTTGCCCTTTTCAGAGCGGACAATATGCTGTGTCACGTGCGTATGAAAAAGCCGGGCACCTCCTTTCTCCCGTGTAGTTTTAAAAAAGTGATCAAAATAAGGATTCGTAAACTTACGATAAGGAGCTAAAAAGGGCAGGCCGATATACGCCGGAAAATACTGCCCCAGCCATTCGTAATTGCCCACATGACCCGTAGTAAGCACAATCCCCTTATGATTACCGTAAATTTCACGGATCACCTCCGGGTTCACTATTTCTATCCTTTTATCTAATTCCTCATACGAAATATGAAAGCCCTTCACGGTCTCCATAAAAAGGTCGGACAGGTAATGGTAAAATCGTTTTTCAATGGCCAGCCGCTCGTTTTCCGTCTTTTCAGGATACACCCGCCGCATATTTTCCCGAACCACTTTTTTCCGGTAACCCAATAGCCCGTAAAGCACGGGAAACACCAGGAAATCAGACAAAAAATACAAAATACGCAGAGGTATAAATGAGAATAACCTTATAATCGGATATAAAAGATAAAAACTAATGGCTTGCATTCTTTCGGGCTTTCGGGAATAATTAGGGTATCCCTGATTCGTTTTTTTAAAAATAATGCGTAAAATTGCAAAGAAATAACGTGCAAATAAAAGTTTATGAGATTGTTTTCGTTACAATCTCATGAAAAGTTTTCCTAATAATACTATGAAACTCATCTTCAAAGCCTTGTTGCTTTCCGTATTTGTTTTCGGATGCAATTCCAGTGAACCCGGTCCCGGAAGTTCTTTCCAGATTTACCTTGATTTCTGGAACACCACAGGACGTAATCCTGAAATCCGTTTCGACGAGATCAAAACCTCTAAGGAGATCAAAATCGATTTTTCCCAGACTTTTGAAGGACAAACCGAGGGAAACGTGCTTACCAAAGTGGTGATTGACAACTTTAAAATAGTTGATAATCAAAATAATAATTACAATATTGAGGAGATTAAAGCCTATGAATTCCGGAACAATAACTGGAAAGAAGATGTGGAGTTTACCATGGACTTCACGCCCTCACAGGAAGTAGGCGTCATGGTACTGGTTCTGGACCGTAGTGAGTCGCTCGGTACTGATTTCTCCAAAATCAAGGAATACGCCATGAATTTTGTGGATCAGACTTTCACTACCCATCCCGAGGTAAAAATAGGGATTGTAGACTTTTCTACCGAAGTAAGCACCTTCCCTATTTCCAATAACCGGGAAGCCATCAAAAATTATATTTCCAACCTCACCTCTGACCGCTTCACCGCCCTTTACGAGGCTATGGATCAGGGAGTGGAAATGCTGCTGAAATACCCCGCCCAGTCGCGTGTACTGGTTACCTTTACTGACGGCACAGACAACATGTCGGATCAGAATTACTATAACATGGATAACATTCTGAATAAAATCAAGAATGATAAAAATTCCAACAAAATAAGAGGCTTCTTTATCGGGCTGGAAGGAAAAGGCGGACTGGATGCCTCAATTCCTCCCAAACTGATCAGTAGCGGCTGGATCGTAAGTATTCCCAGCAGCGCCGCCCAGGTCAAAGAGATTTTTGAAAAATACGGGAAACTGATATCCAATGTATATCACCTGACCTATATCAGAAACCAGCAGGTCATTCCCCGTAATTCTCCCGTCAAACTACGCTTTGATATAAAGACAGTACGATAAAAAATCAGTTGCAGTCCATTTGCTCCAGGTCTTCTTTGTACTCGTCCCTCTCTTTGGCAGACAGAAGGCTGCATTTATCCACTATATCGCCCAGGATATTCCTGACTGCTATGCAGTTGGCCGGCGTAGGATCATTGGCATAAGCATTGAGAGTGGTTTGGTACCGGGCAATATACTCATTACATTTGGCCGGGTTAACCGCTTTCTTTCCACAGGAAAGACATACGGCACAAAGCAGGATAAAAGATAGTGTTTTCATGATATTATTAATTTAAAATGAACAGCCTGGATCTGTGCGGTCTCAAAACCGGGCTAATGTTTTCATGGCTATAAAAATTTGCGCAATATACATTAAGCCGGCTAAAATTACCCGGGGGTTTTAACCCATTTTCAAGAGGGTGTTTTCACCCGTTTTAAAAATAATTTCTTATCCGTGAGGATAATCCGGCTCAAAAAAGCACTATTCCGGGCCGGAAATTGTTATTTATATATCAAAAGTACAAACTAATGAATACTATTGGAATAAAAGACAACACAAAAGTCACTAAATTTCTGACTGTACTACTGGCCGATGAGTTCGTGCTGTACATGAAAACCCGGAACGCCCACTGGAACGTGGAAGGACCTGATTTTCATACCATGCATATCTATTTTGAGCAGCAATATAATGAACTGGCCCTGATTGTAGATGAGGTAGCCGAACGCCTGCGTAAGCTGGATCATTACGCTGCGGCCTCACTGACCGAGTATCTGAAGCTTACCCATCTTTCCGAGAAGCCCCTGGAGAAAAATGACAGCATGAGCTTCATCAAAGCCCTCCTGAGCGACTACGAATCTATCATTATCTATATCCGGGAGCAGCTGAAAGCACTCGAAAACCAGCTGGATACCGGAACGGAAGATTTCATCACCGGACTGCTGGAGCAGCATGAGAAGACGGCGTGGATGCTGCGGGCACACCTGAAATGAATGAAAAATTAAAAATGAAAAACTAAAAATAAAGAGACGGCTTTCCTTCATTTTTAGTTTTTCATTTTTAATTTTTCATTTTCTTATAACGCTCCTGCTCATCCGCTTAGGCCGCTTCACCGTATCTACCGGCACAGACAGCAGATCGCGGATCACTACAGAGGCGGCTACACCGCCAAAAGCGGCGGGCAGGTAGGAAATGGTACCGTAGGCAGACTGCTTGAAATTAGAGCCGTCAGTCATAATAAGCGAATCTTTGTCCATTTCTTCCGTAGAAAATACGGCTCTTACTCCTTTGGTCACTCCCAGCCTCTTCACCCGTTTCCGGATATAGAAGGCCAACTTACAGGTATGGGTATCGTAAAGGTCTGCTACCCGTATCTTCGTGGGATCGGTTTTACCCCCTGCCCCCATAGAAGTTACCACCGCCTTGCCTGACTTAAAAGCTTCTTCAATCAGCGTGAGCTTGGGGGTAATGCTGTCAATGCAATCCATCACGTAATCATAGGAGTTCAGCATCAGCTCTTTGCAACGCTCAGGGCTCAGAAATTCATTGATCACATGAAGCTTCAGGTCAGGGTTAATGCTCATCAGCCGCTCTCTCATCCACTCGGCTTTAGAAACCCCGTGGGTGGTAAAAAGTGCAGGCAGCTGCCGGTTACGGTTAGAGGGATCCACCACGTCACCATCCACAACGGTCATCTCCCCTACTCCTGACCGGCAAATAAATTCGGCAGCAAAAGAGCCTACTCCTCCTAAACCCACCACCAGCACGTGAGACTGCTGTAATTTTTCAATGCCTTCCCGGCCCACCAGTAATTCCGAACGGGACAGCCACGATAAATCGCTCATAATGTAGTATAATTCTGATTTGTTATTTGCTGTAATTCTTCCAAAGAAACACCTCTGATAGCCGCTGCTTTTTCGTACACCTCCCGGATGCTGAGGTCTTCCCGGTCATCGGTCTCCAGGAACAGCCGGTCAGCCGGTGTTTCCCGGAAGGCTTCCTGCACATGCGGTTTATTCAGCAGATCTTTACCAAAAGAAAGATAAAAACCCGCCGAAACCAGCTTGCAGGCCAGCTCAGGCTTCCGGCTGAAACCGTGAATGATCATCGGTATGGCCGGCTTTATCCCTTTCACCACTGCCATCAGCTCATTAAAAGCACGCACACAGTGAATGACCACCGGTTTACCCACCGCTTCGGCGATCCGGATCTGCTGTATAAAAACCATTTCCTGTACCGCCATATCCCCGCCTCTCAGGGTATCCAGTCCTGCCTCACCGATGCACTTTACCACCGGCAATACAGCCACTTCCTGCAAAAAAGCCCGCATTTCTTCCAGCCGGTTCTCCGTAATATACCAGGGGTGAATTCCTACCGACACCGCCTCCTGATTTTTCCACCGCTGATCCTGCAGGGCCTCTTCGCTCAAAATAACATTGTAAATATTTTGAACTCCGGCCTCTTTTACCGTTTTATGGGTATGAAAATCAAGGAACATTTTATAAACTTTGCGCAAATTTATAAAAAAATGGTCCTTACCTGTAAATTCTTTGATGAACTCACTGTAGACGAGCTCTATGAACTGATGTCCCTGCGTTCAGAGGTTTTTGTGGTAGAGCAGAATTGTGTTTACCAGGATCCGGACCACAAAGACCGGCGCGCATGGCATTGCCAGGGCATTTATGAAGGGGGACTGGCCGCTTATACCCGCATTTTTGACCTTGACCAATCGTTTGAAGGCTATTTATCCATAGGCCGCGTACTGGTTTCTCCCCGGTTCCGGAAGCACGGCTTTGGAAAAGAAATTATGGAATATTCCATACAGGAATGCTACCGCAGGTTTGGCAAACACCCCATCAAAATCGGGGCCCAATGCTACCTTGACCGGTTTTACAGCGACCTGGGCTTCCGCACGGAGGGGCCTGAATACCTGGAAGACGGCATCCCGCACCAGATCATGATTCTTCCGTAAAATAGGCTTTTAGGGCCCGCTCTTCGGCATCGCGCATGGCTTGCGCTTCTTCCGGTTTTTTATCTTTATAACCGGCCAGGTGCAGTACTCCGTGGGCCATCACCCGGATCAGCTCCCGCTCAAAAGAAGTCTTGAATTTGGCTGCATTTTCTCTGACCCGGTCTATGCTGATAAAGATATCGCCTTCTATCTGTTTATCGCTTTCCGAATTATCAAACGTAATAATATCAGTATAGGTATGATGGTTCAGGTATTCTATATTGATCTTCAGCAACTCTTCATCACTCACAAAAATATAATTCAGCTCTCCCGGTTTAAAGCCGTGTTCTTTCACAATGCTTTTCAGCAATTCTTTCTTCCTGTTTCTCTCCGTTAGCCTGAAACCCTCCAGCTCTATATTAAAGTTGATCATTCTGATTAAAATATTTTCAAAATTATGTATATTTTTGTCGCGGGCAAGCCCCTTTAATCAAATATTAGCCATGAGCAGTGAGCTATGAGCCCTGAGCTTTATTAATTAACGGGTTGGGCCTGCTTATAACTCATAGCTCACGGCTCATAGCTCTAAGCTAAACTTTAAACCAATGAAAATAGCTGCAATAGACATAGGCTCCAACGCCGCCAGGATGCAGATCTCTTCTGTTTTGAATGATGACGGAAAAGCGGTCTTTAAAAAAGTGGAATATGTACGGTTTGCCCTCCGGCTGGGCCACGACGTATTCCGCGACGGTAAAATCGGCTATGACAGTGAGGCTAAACTGAAGAAACTGCTTACCGTTTACCGGCTGCTGATGGAGCTCCACGAAGTAGACGCCTACCTTATCTGCGCCACTTCTGCCCTCCGTGAAGCCGAAAACGGCCTCAACATCTGTGAAAGGGTGAAACTGGAGCTGGGCATGACCATTAATCTCATTTCGGGCGAAAAAGAAGCCGAAATGATCAATAACGTCATTGTTCATGAGCTGGATCCGGAGAGAACCTACCTGCACATTGATGTGGGCGGTGGCAGTACGGAACTGAACATCTATAACGGGAAAATAAAAGAAACCTCCCAGTCGTTTAAAATCGGGTCGGTACGCCTGATGGAAGGCAAAGTCAACCGCGATGTCTGGAAAAAGATGCAACGGTGGATCCTGGATAATATACCGCCTAAAAAAGAGATCACTTCCATAGGAACGGGCGGAAACATCAGCAAGATTTTTGAGTTTGTACCCAAAGACGAAAACGGCCTCGGAACCATTGAAGACATTGAAAAGGCCGTGGAATATTTTAACCAGTACACCGTGGAAGAAAGGATAAACAAGCTGAAAATGAACCCTGACCGTGCCGATGTGGTCACCTTTGCCTCCGACATTTACCTCTCAGCCATGCGCTGGGCCAAGTCAGGGCTCATGGCGGTTCCTGATCTCGGACTGAAAGACGGCATTATGCTGGAAGTGTATCAAAATTTACTGAGTGAATGAGTAGAATCCTTTTGATCGGGCTGCTGATCAGTTCCCGCCTGGTGGTGGCCCAGGATTTCTTCCGCTTAACCGGGAAGATAAGTAATCCCCAACAGGACTACCTGACATTTACCTATTATTCCGACTGGATCTCCGAACCCAGGGAATATACCCTCCGGATGAACCGCGACAGCGTTTACCTGGTAGAGTTCCCGCTGAAAAACATCGCCTATTGTGATCTTTCTTTCGGTGAACACGGTCTGCACCTGTTGAAAATAGAACCCGGAGATCAGATTCATCTCACTTTTGATAATAATGATTTTAACAATACCCTGCGGGTGGAAGGCGCTGGGGCGTATAAATGGGCTTACCAGCTGATGCTCAGGCAAAAATACGAGGTAGACCATGACCAGGAAATGGAACTGAGTAATTTCAGGGCCTTTTCACGCACGTCTTTTTTTGACAAAACACAAAGTCTCATCCGGGAGCAGACCGCTCTGCTGGACGAACAGGCCTCTTTATTCAGTCCCGAATTCTATGCCCTGCAAAAGGCAGATATCACCGGCCGGTTCAGGCTAAAGGAACTGGGCTATCTGAATTTCAATAAGCTGCCCGATAGCACACTGCGAATGAACTGGGCGGACTTCAGCGAGGAAACCCGCGACCGGTCTATTTACCTGGGCCAGCTGGCTGAAGGACTGATGCAGAATACCCTGACCGACTTCCGCTATAAGGACTCCCGTACTTTGGAATATGAGTACCTGAAAAACCTGAAAAATACCGTGGGGCAGGGTATCACCGAAAGGATACTGGCAGCTAAAATCCTGGATTACCTGAACCTGGACGGGCTCACGGAAGAAATCAAGCTTTTGGGAGAAGACTATATGTATTTTTCGGATAACGATACCTACAAGAAGGTTATTGCCAGCCATTTCCGTAAGCGGGAAGTGCTGGAAACCGGCAAGGAAGCCCCGGCTTTTATCGTGGAAAACATGAAGGGCCGGCTGGTAGAGCTAAAAGATTTCAGGGGAAAAAACGTGGTTCTCGGGTTCTATGATGAAGAGTGCTTCTTATGCAGGGAAGACATCAAAGCCATGGAGTATGTGGAAGGGTTTTATTCCAAAAGAAAAGACCTGGCTTTTGTTTTTGTGAACCTCAGCCCGCGCGACAGCTACCGAAGCTACGTTAAAAGCATGAAACCCATGGGTATTCACCTGAACGGGTACAATAACCCTTTCCTGAAAAAAAATTACAGCACAGAAATCCTCCCGGCTTATCTTATCCTGGATAAATCCGGGAAAATCCTCTCCAATACGGTAGATGAACCCCGCCTGGATGACGGACGCTCTCTGATTCAGGAACTTGACCGGCTTATTTTTGGCAAATGAGGAAGGTATTCTTCATCATATTAATTTCCCTGGTTTTCCACTCCTGCCGCAAAGCACCGGCGGTGAACCGGAATGCCGTGTTGACAGACATTTCTTTACGTTACAAAGGTACGCCTTATAAATATGGAGGAAATACCACGGCAGGCATGGACTGTTCGGGACTGGTGTTCAGAACTTTCTCTGAGCTGGGGCACCCGTTTCCGAGGTCTTCGTATGAGCAGGCCGAAATATTTCCTGCAGTGAGAAAAACGGAGATTCAACCCGGTGACCTGGTCTATTTCAAAATCGGGAAAACCTCGCGGATCAATCATACGGGAATTGTGACGCGGATCGTTAGTAAAGAGGTGATTCTCTTTGTGCACTCCTCCAGTTCGGCAGGTGTACGTGAAGATAATTTGTATTCTAATTACTGGAAACCTAAATTTGTAAAAGCCACCAGACCCAAGATCTAACGCTATGACCAGGAAAGTTCAGCTTTTTATGATCTGCCTGATCCTGTCTGTCTTACAGGCAGCCGGTCAGGGCGAATATTTCGGGCAAAATAAAACCCGGAACCGGGCCAACGAGTTCAAAGTTCTCCGGAGCAGTCATTTTGACCTCTACTATTATCTGAATAACCGGACACTGGCCGATGAGCTGCTCAGAAACAGCGAGCACTGGTATAAAAACCACCAGGAGATCTTCAAGATGTCTTTTATCACGCCTAATCCGCTGATCATTTATAATTCCCATCCTGATTTCCAGGAAACCACGGTGATCGGCGGCCGGATCGGCGAAGGAACCGGCGGGGTAACCGAAGGCTTCAAAACCCGGGTGGTCATGCCCCTGTTTTTTACCAAACGCCAGACTGACCACGTGCTGGGCCATGAAATGGTGCACGTGTTCCAGTACCAGACCATGACCTACGGAAGCGACTCTACCAGCCTGCAGAACATGGGCAATATTCCGCTGTTCATGACCGAAGGACTGGCAGAATACCTCTCGCTGGGCCGCACCGACCCGCATACAGCCCTCTGGATGCGGGATGCCGTATTAAACAATGACCTGCCTACCATTGAAGACCTGGTGGTTAAACAGCACAAATATTTCCCGTACCGCTGGGGACAGGCCTTCTGGGCTTATGTGACCGGCCTGTACGGCGACGAGATCATCCGCCCGCTTTATAAGCAGGTAGCCATTTATGGCATCCAGGAGGCTTTTATAAGGATTTTCCGGATGGACATTGATGCTTTTTCAGCCAAATTCAAAAATGATCTCAAACAATATTACACGCATTTTGAAGGAGGCCGCGATAAAACCGTAGCAGAAGGCGTCATTGCTTCAGCTGCACTGGGCGGGGAGATGAACATTGCCCCTTCTATCAGTCCCGACGGCCGCTATGTGGCTTACATCTCGTCGAAAGACGTGCTGAGCATGAACCTCTATATCGCGGAAACAGCCACCGGAAAAGTGGTCAAAAAGATCAATACCGACGGCTTCGGCCAGCACGTAGACGCTTACTCTTTTATGGAGTCTACCATTACGTGGTCGCCTGACGGGCAAAAAGTGGCCCTGGTGATCCAGTCGAAAGCCCGTAACAAGCTGCTGGTTCTTGACGCCTTTAAGGGCGGAAAAAAGGAATACGCCATAGAAGAGCTGGACGCCTTCACCAACCCCGCGTGGTCGCCTGACGGCGAGCACCTGGCCATTACCGGTATCAAAGACGGTACGGTAGACCTCTTTCTTTATAACCTCCGGACTTCTGACCTCAAAAATCTGACACAGGATAATTACTCGGATGTTCAGCCCGCCTGGTCCCCTGACGGAAAGTATATCTACTTTGTCACCGACCGGGGAGGAAATACGCAATACCTGGAGAAAGAACGCCTGAAAATAGCGCGTTATACGCTGAGTTCAGGGCAGGTGGGGGTACTTTCTTTATTCAACGATGTAGACAATGTAAACCCGCAGGTTTCAGCCGATGGCAAATATGTGTATTTCCTGAGCTCTCCTGACGGCTTCCGTGATCTGTACAAGGCCGATCCGGCTACGGGTCATATCACGCGTGTCACCCATTATTACACCGGCATCTCGGGAATAACCTCTTACTCTCCTGCCCTCTCCGTGGCTGCAAAATCGGGCGATGCGGTGTATAATCTCCTGAACAAAGGGGAATACAGCATTGTTTTTTCACCCGCTTCCGTTCTTGAATCCCTTAATTACGAGGTGGTTACCCGAAATACCGGCGCCGGTATTCTCCCACCCGGAAGAATCACGCGCGGTGAAGACGTGGTGCAGCGTAACCTGAACCGGGCCGAAAGACCGGCCGTAGTAACAGCAGAAGTGTATAAAGATCTTCCTTACAAAGGAAAATTCAAGCTGGATTACCTGGCTAACTCCGGTATTTCAGCCGGCGTATCCCGGTTCGGCGCAGGGATGGCCGGCGGGGTAATGGCCCTCTTCAGCGATATGCTGAATAATAACCAGCTGGCCGCCACCGTGGCCATGAACGGGGAAATTGAAGACTTCGGCGGACAGGTCTACTACCTGAACCAGAAGCATAAATGGCAGTTCGGGTTTTCCGGCGGCCATATTCCGTACCGGCTTTACGGAGGATACGACATTACGGCGGGCGATACGGTGCGTACCACTTCGAATATCACGTATATGGAAGGGGTCATGAAAGAACGCATCGTACGCCTGTTTATCGACCAGCTCTCGGGTTACGTCATCCGTCCGCTCAGCCGCCAGACCCGCCTGGAGCTCGGCGTAAGTAATAACTGGTACACCTACCGCGCCAAAGATTACCCCCGGCACGGCATAATGGGGGTGAGTAACTCCGGTTACCTCGTAGACTTCATCACCACCGGTTACAGCAAGGCCGAGCGGGTCAGCAAACAGGAGCTGGGCCTTTCAGGCTTTAACACTACACAGATTTTCGGTGCATTGGTGGGTGATAATACCACTTTCGGTTCCGTAGCTCCCCTCAAAGGCTACCGCTACCGCCTGGAGGTAGGCAAATACTTCGGCACCACCGATTACAACCTGGTGCTTACTGATTTCCGGAAATACCAGTACCTGAAGCCCTTCACCCTGGCCGGCCGCTTTTACTACGAAGGCCGGCTGAATCCCCGGAACCTCGAAAGCCTGAACCGCATCTACCCTCTTTACCTGGGCTACCCCTGGTACATTCACGGGCTGGATAAAAATATGTTCATCGGCTCCTGGAACCAGGTAGGCGAAAGCAGCCTCAGCGGCGAACAGATGACCGTAGCCAACCTGGAAGTACGGTTTCCCTTCACCGGGCATAAAAAACTGGCACTTATCCCCTTTAATTTCATCGCTTCTGACCTGAACCTTTTCTTTGACTCCGGCATGACCTGGAGCACGCGCACATCCGCTCCCGCAGAAGGCACCGGCCCGGCAGTTTCCCGCCTCAGCCGCAATAACGCCGTGATGTCGCTGGGCGTCAGCCTGCGCATGAACCTGATGGGCTACCTGATCATTGAGCCCTACCTGGCCTACCCCTACCGCGACAAACAGTGGCAGGGACAGGTCACCGGAGTAAATTTTATGATTGCAGGTTGGTAAATTATTTTTCTTCCGTATATTTGCACTCGCAAAGGCAGGGGATGTAGCTCAGCTGGCTAGAGCGCTTGACTGGCAGTCAAGAGGTCGTGGGTTCGAATCCCATCTTCTCCACTTGAAAATCAAGGAGTTAAGTTAATCTTGGCTCCTTTTTTGTTTTTAGGTGCATATTATGTGCATACTTTTTCATTCTAAATATTCAGCGAATTAATCTGCACGGTTAAACCGGCATCATCCAGTAAAGTGTGTAAGTCAAATATACCACACTCCTCTTTTACTTTGATTCCTATATCTAAACTAAGTTGGAATAGCTACAGACTTAACTATAGTTTCCTTCTTATAAATTAACTCAATATGTCGCTTTCCAAACAGTGCCATAACTTCCACATCTAATGCAAAAGCTATTTCAGTTAAAACATCCAGGGTGAAATTTTGAGTTCCACTCAGCCATTTCGTTATTTCAGACGGATTTTTTCCCGTCTTCTCTGCAAACTTCGACTTATTCCAACCCTTTGCTTTCATAAAATCTTCAATACGAGCCGAAACCTGCATTTTTATCTTTGTTTGCTCCATTTCTAACAGAGTAATTTCATCCAGCAGTTTCCCTAATACCGGACTATTATATTTTCTTGCTTTATTCATTATCGTAATTTTTAAAATTCCCTTCTAATTCAGCAGTATTCTTTGACCAATATAGATCTCCTGTGTCTAACTGATTTAAAATACATTCCGCATAAGCCATAATTTTCCTGACTTCCCCTGACAGTTTTTCATCTTCCTGCCATTTTATAACTGATTTATCTTTGAAGCCTCCTCCACCGAGAATTATTGCCACATTTGCAAATCGTATACAATATAGCCTTAGTTTCTTACCTTCCTCATCATATAAAGCCCATACATATTTTCCATACTTTCTTAAAAACTTATGGTCTCCCTCATGTTTAAAGAAACTTTCTCTTGCCCCTGTGGTGTGACCTATTTGTATTAACCTCCTGAGTATATTTTTTATTTCATCTCTGAATCCTTCTACATGCTCATCAACAAATTTCTCAAATAATGTCACTTTTTCTCCCTCCGGGATGATGGAATATATTTTTGCTTCAATACCACTGTATGGCTCCATTTCAACGATTTCATAGTTCATGTGGGAATTATTTATTTTTCACTTATAAATGAAAATATCTTAACAAAGATAAATACTAAAAACGATAAATAGCTAATTTTTTATTAAAAATTTCACTTATAAGTAAATTTTCTACAATAACAAGAGGCTATTCATTAGGCTGTTTATCCGAACTCTCCATCTGAGCAATAATTTTATTCACTTCCGCCTCTGTAGATTTCAGTTTAGTCTGGCAAAATGTGATAAGATCAGAGGCTCTTTTGACTTTTTGAGCCAATACATCTACTGAAACACTTTCGTTTTCTATTTCTCTTGCTATGGAAGCCAATTCCTGATAGGCTGCTTCATATGTCAAATTCTGTTCCATCGTAATGCGTTTTTTGTTTAACCGTTGATTGAATACGTGTATCTCCGAGGATGACCTCCATATCACTCCCCGTTTTAATATCGTCCGGGTTACCGGTTATTTTGTTATTGGATTTTACAATGGCAAAACCCTTTTTAAGAATGTTATCAGGCGACATCATTTTAATGACAGATACATAATGGCCTAAATATCCTCTCTGGTTTTTGAGGTACATGGCGCTGAAAGTTTTCAGATTATTAAGGGTATGGGTAATATCATGAACGCGGTTGTAAAGAATGATCCTGGGTTTGGATACTATTTGTGAGGATATACTTACCAATGCATTTTTATGATTGAACAGGATGGATTTTGAAGTATTGACAGTAACCCGGTTGATCTGCACTAAACTGTCTTTGTAATGACTGAGGATGTTCCTGGTATTATTTACTACCATGCTATTGAGTGCTGCAAGCCTTTGAAAATGGTTTGAAAATAGCTGTTGCGATTTTATCAGTATGTTTTTTTGAAAGGATAAGAGGGCATCTTCATAAGCCCGGTTATGAGCAATAATAAACTCCGCTGCTTTCGTAGGGGTTTTGGTAGGTGTATGGGCCATCAAATCCACGATCGTTTCATTTTTCTGATGCCCTATGCCTGTGATAACAGGGATCGGGAATTTAGCTACTGCCCTGCCGATATGGTAATTGTCAAAAATCAGGAAATCTGTCTGCGCGCCACCCCCTCGGGTAATTACCACCGCTTCATAAGGCTTTTGTGACTGAAAAACTTCTACCAGTTTAGACAAAAATTGCTCTGCATTTGCTTCTCCCTGTACTATGGTGTGGTATTCGTCTATGTGAAATAAATAGCCAAACGGGTTATTCTGAAGGGTATGTTTAAAATCTTCACTTCCGGCTGACGTCTGGGATGAAATAACCGCTATCCGCTGGATTACGGGAGGTAACTGTAACAGGTTATTCCGGGTTATGTATTTATCCCCTGATTTTTGAATGAAATCGTTGTACGCCACCAGGTTCACCAGTGTTTGTTGTCGCTGTTGTTCTAAAACACCCAGTGTAAAATGGGTATCGATCTCCACCAGCTCCAACGACAAACCATATACCTGATGAAAAGTAACTCTTATCTGGATCAGTACATGAATGTTACTGGTAAATTTTTGTCCTGTTACCTGTTCAAAATTTTGTATTCGTGCAGCACCTGTACCCCAGGCCTTTCCTGCAATTTTAGCAATAATGTGATTTGAATCAGGGTCTTTTTCTACCAGTTCAAAATGATGGTAGTTCTTCTGAGGCCGGAATGTGTGGTTGGTAATGTCTGCAATCACCCAATACGTATGCGCATGAAATGCCGCTTCAATAACCTGATTGATTTTAGCATTCAGCTCTGATAATCGTATGTGTTGAATTACCGGCATTCTTTTATCCCAGAAAAACAGAGTCTTAGCTTATCACTATTCCCCATTTTCCAGCTTTTCTAATTCATCACTATTCATTCCTAAATCAAGCAGCAATGAATAGTAGTGGCTTTCAGAAATAATTTCCTTATCAAACAGATCTCTGGCTAATGCACCATAGTCTCCTATTACCTCATGATGATTGGCACTTTCATATAAGCCGGTGGAATAACCAAATTCTATGGCACTTCTTTTAACATGATAGTTCAGTTCATCCCACCTGTTAGCGCTGATAATATTTAATTTCTTCAACCGGTAGAGCAGAGCTGTCCTGGAGCAGGAAAAGTATTGCTCAATTTTCAATACGGTCCGTAACCTGATTTTATCTTTGCCCAGCTCTTCGTCAGGAATCAATGACTTTATACCACTCTCCGGTAGTAATAGATTTGCTGCAAACACATCGGCATTGTATTCTTCTTTGTCTTCTTTGGTAAACTCCCCGGCGGTACAGACCATTGACCGGAAGTTTTCCTGGATAAACAAATGATACAACTCATGACAGATGGTGAAATGCTGATGCCCTACGGTTTTGTTGCTGTTAATCAGAACAAACCGCTTTATATCTCCTTCGTTATCCACTTTTAAAGCCATCCCGGAAAACCCGGCACTTAGTGGTTTGAAAACAGTCAGCACATCTAACTTGTGCAGTAAACTTTTCAGCCGGATACTGTCATTACTGCCTAAACCATTCCGGCTCCTGAAGTCATTGGCTTTCTTTTCAAGAATTAACTCATTCATTCGCAGCAGCTTTTTTCATTCCCAAATAATTAAGCACTATTTTTCTGAAATCAGCTATATGACGTAAGTCTTCCGCATCTAAAGTGTCTGCCCGAAAAGCCAATGCCACTTTTGCCTCATTATAAGACTCGTCTGATTCATAAAAATCATATTCATCTATTCCAAAGAGCTTTGCTGCTCTGCTCAAAAGAGGTGTTGGAAGGGTCCTTTTCCCATTCTCATAATAACTCACCTCTTCCCGGTTAATACCCAAATAATTAGCCAGCAAATCCTGGGTAAGACCTAAGCTCTCCCTGTATTTCTTCAGGTTACGTCCTGTTATTTGATTCTGATCCATAAATTGGGATTACCGAATAATCTTAATTTTAAGTTACAAAATATAAGTTTTATTTTTAAAACTCAAATAATGTAACATAAATACTTAGATTAAAGTTTCCTATTTGCTTTCTAACATTCCTCTCTTATTAAAGAATGTACTTCAGCTTAGCAGGTAAAATATACAGTAAATCATTCCCAGGTTGAATCCCGAGTGGCAGATAATGGCTCCCGGTACTGAGCCTGATTTTTTCCGGCATATATAAAATAATATGCTGACCAGAAACATGGCTATTACCTATATCATTCCGGACCGGTCAATTTTTCTTGTTAGCTCTCCGTCCGAACGTGCTCAGCACCAGCGCCACCACCCCGAAAACAATCACAAACAATATCCCGTTCATGGTATGCAGAAAAGTGGCCAGCGATACGCCGTCCTGGTTGGTCAGGCCATAGAGGATCACGATCTTACCCACCAGCAGGTGGTAGCTGCCGATGCCCCCCATGGTAGGCACAGCCATACCGATGGTACCCATCACCAGGATGGTCAGAACCGCTAAGGGTGAGAGTGATGAACCGATATCGAGGGAATAGCACAGCAGCATGGAAGAAACATAATACAAAACCCAGATTACAAACGACTGCAGCACAAATACCCAGGGTTTTTCGAGGTTCAGCACACTTACAAAACCTTCTTTCAGACCCTCAAAAAAAGAACGGAACCGGCTAATAAACGGGAGTCCGAAGATGCGGTCTCTGAACCGGAAAAACAAAAAAACAAAAAAACAAAAAAACAAAACGGCTACCGGAATAATCCACCCGCCCTGGAAATCGGGCACCAGCTCGTTAAAAAGCTGAAGAATACGGTCGTACTCCAAAGCCAGGTTCACGATCATCAGCACCAGCAGCACCAGCACATCGGTCACCCGCTCGGCAATGACGGCGCCGAAAGACTTATCGAAGGGCACATTCTCACTCTTCTGAAGACTCACCGCCCGGGCTACCTCCCCTGCCCTCGGAAAAACCAGGTTAGTGAGGTAACCCACCAAAACGGCCAGTGTGGCATGGTAAACCGAAGGCGTATACCCCATGGGCTTCAGCATGAGGGTCCATCGGGCCGCCCGGAAAACATGAGATAAGAGGGCCAGCACCGCAGCAGCTGCTACCAGCCCGTAATGGGCATTCTTAAAATCGCGGAAGGTTTGTGCGAGGTCGATTTCGTTAAAAACCCAATGCAGAAGGCCCAACCCCAGCACCAGCGGGATCAGGTACGAGATGATTTTCCCGAACGTTCGGTTCATGAAACCACCCGGTTGTTTTCATCCGGAAAAACCACCGTGGGTTGGTGATTGGCCGCCTCTTCGGGGGTCATCCAGGCATAGGATATGATGATAACGATGTCACCGGGCTGGGCTTTACGGGCTGCAGCGCCGTTCAGGCATATGATTCCGGAACCTCTCCGCCCTTTGATGGCGTACGTTTCGAGCCGTTCGCCGTTATTGTTATTGACAATCTGTACTTTCTCATTTTCCCGGATCCCTGCGGCCTCCAGCAGGTCTTCATCGATGGTTACGCTGCCCACGTAATTCAGCTCTGCCTGCGTTACTTTTACCCGGTGAATTTTTGACTTAAAAACATTGATAAGCATGCTGCTTCCTGATTTTATTTATGCAAAAATACGATGAAGCTGTCCAAAAATTATACAAACTGCCGCGTTGTTTTCGGAATTCGCTCTCAGTCACCTAATTTTACAGCCTCAAGATCAATGGAACCCCGATGGAAAGACAAAATAAATATTTTACGGCCGGACCTGCAGAGCTTTATCCGCGGCTGGAAGAGTACCTTCGTGAATTTACGGATAAGCAGCTGGGCTCTATCTCCCACCGAAGCGGGGAATTCAAAAAAATATACCAGTTTACCGATGAGCAGCTGCGCATTCTCCTGAATATACCCGAAGAGAATGCCATTATGTTTACCGGATCGGCTTCTGAAATATGGGAGAAAAGCCTGCAGAGCCTGGTGGAGTTTGAATCGTTTCACCTGGTCAACGGCTCCTTTTCAGAAAAATACTACCAGTATGCCCAGGCCCTGCAAAAGCAGGCTGTGGCCTTTAAAAAGCCCTTGAGTGAAGGTTTTGCGTACAATGAAATCCAGGTACCTGAATATGCCGAACTGGTCTGCATTACCCAGAATGAGACTTCTACCGGTGTGCAAATGCGGGAAGCCGACATCCACAAGCTGAAAAGGAGCCATTCGGCCAAACTTTTCTCGGTAGATGTGGTTTCTTCTGCCCCTATCCCGGCGCTGGACTTTAAGCTCCTGGATTCGGTGTTCTTTTCGGTTCAGAAAAACTTTGGCATGCCTGCCGGACTGGGCGTATGGATCGCCAATGAAAAGTGCCTGAACAAGGCCCTGGAACTGAAAGAGAAAGGAGTAAATATCGGGGCTCACCACGATCTGCCCACGCTCTGGAAAAATGCCCGCCAGTTCCAGAACCCGTCTACCCCTAATGTAATGGGTATCTTTTTACTGGGAAAAATTGCCGAAGACATGAACCGCACGGGTATAGAGAATATCCGTAAGACCAATGCCCAGAATGCCCGGGCGCTCTACGGTTTCTTTGAAAACCGGCCGGGATTCTCCGTGTCAGTGAAAGACCCGGAGCTGCGCTCCAGAACCGTAGGGGTGTTTAATACGGAAATCCCTTCTGCCGGCATCATCCGCCGGCTGAAAGAGAAAAACCTCATCATCGGGTCGGGTTACGGCGCAGGGAAAGACTCCCAGATCCGTATTTCCAACTTCATCGCTAACAGCTCCCATGATATTGAGCTTCTGTTACATGAATTTGACTCAATTTAATTGAAAAATTAAGAATAATTTTCAATTGTCAATTGTCAATTGCCAATTATTTCCTACCTTTGCATCCCGAAAAGGATTTTTAGGCTAAAGTATTATACAAATGAAAAAAGACATTCATCCGAATTATAGAGAAGTAGTTTTCTGGGATCTGACCTCAGATGATAAATTCATTACCCGTTCATGCGTGGAAACCAAAGAAACCATTGTATGGGAAGACGGAAAAGAATACCCTGTATGCAAAGTGGAAGTAAGCTCTAAGTCGCACCCGTTCTATACCGGTAAAAACGTATTACTGGATACTACCGGACGTGTGGAGAAATTCAACAGACGTTACGCCAGAAAATAAGCATTTCAGGCAGAATATTAAGAGCCTCATCTGCAAAGATGAGGCTTTTTCAATACATCCCCATTGTCAATTGTCAACTGTCAATTATCAACTATCCCCTCAGCACCCTGTTCTTATATTCCTCATAATCCGTCAGCTTCACCGTATACTCTTCATGAATCATCGGCGAAGAAAAAATAAGATTCGCCGTGGCCGTATCACACGCCATAGGGATATTCCAGACTACGCCCAGGCGCAGAAGCGCCTTCACATCCGGATCATGCGGCTGGCTCTGCATGGGGTCCCAAAAGAAAATCAGGATATCTACCTTCCCCTCGGCAATGAGCGACCCGATCTGCTGATCACCGCCCAGCGGCCCGCTGAGAAGCCGCTTTACCGGCAGCTCCAGGCGTTCTTCCAGCAGCCTGCCGGTGGTACCCGTAGCCAGCAGAAAATGATCTTTCAGAATGTGCCGGTTTTCCAGCGCCCATTGAATGATATCATCTTTTTTATGATCATGCGCCACCAGGGCAATGTTTTTCCTGACCCCTACTTTCCGGACATTCATAGTATGCTTTTTAACGGGCCTAAATTATAAAAAAAGAGCGGCATTTCTACCGCTCTTACTCTATTATCCCTTTGATATTTTCTATACCTCTTGCAGTTCCCGTTTCGGGGGCTCCGGTGCTTTTTTTTTAGTTTTTTCTTCCCGGCCCAGCAGCACCCGCTGTTTCATCCGCATAAAGCTCTCGTAAATAGATGATTGAGAAATAAAATCCCAGAACTCCGTTTTCTTCTCTTCCTTAGGCGGTTCATACTTCATACCGGTACACAGGCAGTGCGCCCGGTTAGTGCGGTTCAGGATATCAAAATTCACACAGCTGGAACACCCTTTCCAGAAGTCCTCGTCTTTCGGCAGCTCAGAGAACGGAACGGGCAGGTAACCCAGCTCCGAGTTAATCTTCATCACTGCCATACTGGTGGTAAGACCTATGATCTTCGCGTCCGGGTATTTAGTCCGTGAAAGCTTAAACGCCATGGCCTTAATGTACGTGGCGATCCCGGACTTCCGGTAATCAGGAGTTACAATCAGCCCGGAGTTAGCCACAAACTTTCCGTGATCCCAGGTCTCAATGTAACAAAATCCTACCCACGCCCCGGTGGTGGTAAGGCAGATGACCGCCTTGCCTTCCGACATTTTCAGCCGGATATACTCAGGCTTGCGCTTGGCAATACCCGTACCGCGCGCCTTCGCGCTGGATTCCATTTCGTTGCAGATTTGCTCCGCATAAGAAAAATGTGCTTCTGTGGCTACCTGAACCACAAAGTCCCCGTAAGTCTTCTTTTCTAAAATGTTCATCGTCATTTGTGAGGGCTTTGCCCTAAAGGAGACGGTGTATCCGTTGATTGTTTAAGAAATAATTCAGAGAGGTCGAGACGCCTTGCTAATAAGTAAAGTGTCTCAAGCTTGGGTCCTTACGGACCTAAGTCGTCGGAAGGGTGATATGGGGAGATTGATGTTTTCCATTTTCACTACAAATATATACCTGTCTTTGCTTTCTTTAGATAAAAGACTGAATATATTTTTTGTTAACAGAATGTTATATTTCACAATAAAGTTCATTCCTGTCAGGAATATTTTTCTAAACATTTCATTATAAGCCACCTATCTCAATCACTTTATTTCTACCCTTCTCCGCTTCTCCACCCCTTCGGCCCCTCTTTCCGGGCCTTATTTGGCTAAGAGCGCTAAAAGGGGTAATTTTGCGGCTTAATGATTAAACTAAGATGATCAAACCATCTGAAAAAGGTTATTTTTTTCCTGCCGAGTGGCACCCGCAGGTAGCCACCTGGTTAAGCTTTCCGGTCAATAAAGACACCTGGGAAGACCGCTTTGAGAAAATCTGGCCTTCCTACTTTGAATTGATAAAGACCATTTCCCTGAGCCAGAAGGTCAGGATTAACGTGGCCGATGAAAACGCCCGCCGCCTGATTGAAAACCATATTCCGGAATCAGGTATTGACCCTGTGCAGGTGGAGCTTTTTCCCTTTGCTACCAATGATTCGTGGTGCCGCGATCACGGCCCCGCCTTTCTTATTAATAAATTCAATGATTCCCGGATGATTGTAGACTGGGAATACAACGCCTGGGGCGGCAAATACCCTCCCTTTGACAGTGACAATGCCATTCCCCGCCAGATAGCCGGCGCCCTGCAGCTGCCTGTGGTCAGCCCGGGAATTGTGATGGAAGGCGGCTCGGTGGAATTTAACGGGAAAGGCACCGTACTGACCAGTCGCTCCTGCCTGCTTAACAAAAACAGGAACCCCCGTCTCAGCCAGGCGCAGATAGAAGAGTTTCTCTGTCATTTTTACGGGGTGGAACAGGTGCTGTGGGTGGAAGACGGCATAGTGGGTGACGATACCGACGGGCATATTGACGATACCGTGCGGTTTATAAATGAAGATACCGTGATCACCGTGGTGGAAGCCAATAAAAACGATGAAAACCACGCTATCCTGGATGAAAACCTGAAGCTCCTGAAAAAGATGCGTTTATCTGACGGTAAGCAGCTCAATATTGTAGAAATCCAGATGCCCGAACCCGTGTATTCGGATGGCCTTCGCTTACCTGCCTCCTATGCCAATTTCCTGATCACCAACGGGCATGTGATTGTACCTACCTACCGTTCTAAAAATGATGATAAAGCATTGGAAATCATACAGCAATGCTTCAAAGACCGGGTGGTAAAGGGCATAGACTCTACTGAAATCATCTGGGGGCTTGGAAGTTTCCACTGCCTGTCACAGCAGGAACCTCAGCCCAATACAGAGTTTTAATACCGGAGATATAATATTTTTTAGAATTTGCTGTTATTTTTCTGACAGATTTCATCCCGGCTCCGGGCCGGGACTGTACCTAATACTGAACTTATGCCATTTCATATAAGATATATTCCTTTATTCCTTTTAATTCTTGCATGCGCCAAACCTTCCACCCAGCCCGCTAGTCAGAAAGTGATAAGCTCAGCCGCCAACCCGGCTGAACCGGAAAAGCACGTTATCGCCCTGGGTGAACAAGGGGTAAACCGGGCTGATTTATCGGTAATGCTTGAAAACACCGCGGCACTCGACTCGGGCACAAATGATGAGATCATCCGGGAGCTGATTCAGCGAAAGCTCTTTATAGCGGAAGCCCGTGAGCTGGGCATGGACACCTCCGAAAACTTCCGGGAACAAATAACCTCTCACCTGCAGATGGCTACCATGGACGCCCTGGAAGACGAACAGGAGATCCGGCGCCTGGGAAATGAGGCTTATGAAAGATACCTGAAAGAAGTAAACGCCTCCCATATCTTTATCCCGCTTTCGCCTTATTCTTCTGCGGCAGACTCGATTAAGCTTTACCGTGAGCTGATGAATATCCGGAACCTGGCTATCCGCAACAATGATTTTGAAACCCAGGCAAAACGCTGGTCGAAAGACCCTAAAACCACCACTAACGGAGGATCTCTGGGCTGGTTTTCCGTATTTTACCTGGTATATCCTCTTGAAACCGCCGTATATTCCATTCCGAAAGACTCGGTTTCCCTGCCTGTCAGAACACAGGCCGGCTACCATATTATCAAAGTAAATGACATCCGGAAAAACAGCGGAACCGTGCAGGTGCAACACATTTTTAAGCATGTTCCCAAAGATATGCCGGCAGCTGAGGTCAATAAATTGTACAACCAGTTGGACTCCATTCGCAATGAGATTGAAAAAGGAGGGAAATTTGAAGATTTTGTACAAAACTTCTCTGACGATTTCAATTCAAAGCCCAATAACGGCATCCTGACCCCCTTTGGCATAGGCAAGACTGAACCCGCTTTTGAAGAAGCCGTTTTTGCCCTCAAAAAAGGAGAAGTGTCCAAACCTATACAGTCGTCTACCGGGCTTCACCTGGTGCGGATGCTGGAAAAATTCAAGCCTCTGTCCAAAGAAGAGTTCCTGCGGCAGAACGAAAACAAGCTGACCACGGATTCACGGGCTGAATACCTGCTGAACCGGCAGATTGCCAATTTCCGGAAAAATAACCGGGTGGAAATCAAAGAAGATGTGCTGAATAATGCCCTTCGTTTTTCCAGTGTTCGCATTCTTTCGCGCAACTGGCAGAAGCCTACTACCGTGATCCTGAATGACGTGCTGCTCACCATTAATGAAACCCCGCTTACCGTGGGCGACTTTTACAGGTTTGTGGAAGAACGCCAGGAATTTGAAAAATGGCCCGGTGAAAACCCGGCAGAAATTTTCAACATGCTGTTTGACAAATTTGTCAATTCCGGGATCGTACGTTACCAGGAGCAGGCTATTCTCAAACAAAGCCCTGATTTACAGCGCTTCATGAAAGCACAGGAAGAAAACATCCTTTATACCGAATTCCTGAACCGCTATATCCTGGAAAAATCGCTGCAGGATACCCTGGGCCAGAAGAGGTTTTACGAAAGAAACAAACAGCTGTTTACCCTTCATGAAACCGGTACGCTCTCTGTCATGAGCTATGCCAGCGAAGAAGTGTATGCCCGGTTTAAGGAGCTGGCCACCGGACAGAAGCCCTACAAGCTTTACAGGGGGATTGTGCCCCTGCTTTATCCTCAGAACACGTTTACGCTGAATGAGCAGGATACCCGCAAGCTCCAGGGGCTTATAGAAATAATGGAAAAGAACCCGGGGTATATTGTGGAAATAGGCGGTCATGCCGATGCCCGGGAGGAAGAATCCGTTTCTGAGCTAAGAATACGCGAGGTAGTGAACTATTTAGTGAAAAATGGGCTACCTTTGAAGCGGATTTCCGAAGTGAACTACCGGAACTCTGTGATCCATGATCGTTTCGACTGGTCTAAAAACCAGACCGTGACCTTCTCGTTTTACAGTAACCTGGAGTCAGATCTGGCCGTAACCTTCAATTCCAAAAACCCGGATGCGGTCACTTTTGATACGTTTACGGTCAACAGGGGCGAGTTTGAATCTAAAATGAAAACCACCTGGGGAAACAAAAGCGGAATTATGCGGCTGGACGGAAAAGTAGAAGAGTATACCTTAAAAACAAGGAAAGTAAAAGGAACTTACAAAGATTATAAAGCAGATGTAATTCAAAAATACCAGGAATTCCTGAAAGACGACCTTCAGAAAAAACTGTCTGAAAAGTTTAAGCTGAATTACAATGCCGGAGAACTGAACGAAATTGTCAACGATTTAAAAAAGAGTAAATAAATGTTTAAGAAAATACTGGTGGCTCTCTGCCTGGCTGCTCCGCTGATTTCATCCGGCCAAACCACCAACATAGACAAGATCATTGCCAAAATAGATAATTACTACATACTCAAATCCGAAGTAGAAGGAATCAGGGCCCGCTACGAGAATGAAGGACGAAAGGTGAGCAGTTGCGATGCCCTGGAAAGTATGGCTATTCAGAAACTCCTGGTAGCCAAAGCTGAAATTGACTCGGTGATTGTGGAAAACGACCAGATCAAAGAGCAGCTGGATGCCCGGATGAACCAGATGATCACCTTCTACGGTAATGAAAAAAACATTGTAGACCAGTTCGGGAAGTCGATTGAAACGCTCAAAAACGAATTCCGTACGGAACTGAAAGAGCAGATGACCGCCGAAAAAATGAAGCAGACCATTTTTGAGAAGGTGTCTATCACTCCTCTGGAAGTGAAAAAATTCTATGAGAGCATTCCCAAAGACAGCCTGCCCATGGTGCCCACCAAAGTACAGCTTTCCCAGATTGTGCGCCTGGCACCGGTCACCCCGGAGCTCCGGAACGACCTGGTCTCCAAGCTTCAGGGCATAAAACAGCGTATCCTCAACGGGGAAGACTTTGCCACTCTGGCCAAAGAATTCTCTGAAGACCAGGGTAGTGCAGCCAATGGCGGCGACCTGGGCTGGACCAAAAGAGGCTCTATGGTGCCTGAGTTTGAAGCAGCTGCCATGAACCAGGATACCGGGAAATTATCAGACATCGTAGAATCAGAATACGGATTTCACCTGATCCAGACCCTGGGAAAAAGAGGTCAGGAGTACCGGGCACGCCATATCCTCCTGATGCCCGATTACCTGATCCTGAGCACGGAAGAACCGAAGAAATACCTCGACAGCCTCCGGAAAGTGATTATTGCAGACACTCTTGACTGGAATAAAATGGTCAAAGCCCACTCCCAGGATGAGCTGACCAAAGATGCCGGCGGGATCATCATTAACCCCCAGACGGGCGACTCCTGGCAAGCCGTGGATATCAATATGGAACCCGGCCTCTATTTAGTGGTAAGCTCACTTAAGTTAGGAGATATCAGCACTCCGGCCAACTACCGTACCCCCCAGGGGAAAACCGGTATGCGGCTCATTAAGGTGATCGCCAAAAAAGAGATGCACCAGATCAACCTTCAGGACGACTACGAAGAGCTCAAAGACTATGCGCTGGATTTAAAGCGAAACAAGCGTATTGAAGAGTGGTTCAACGAAGCACTTGCTGAGGTCTATATCAATATTGACAAAGAATACGAAACCTGTAACCTGTTTAAAAGATAAGAACGTGAAATCAGACGTAGAAGCTGCAGATGCTTTAAAGCTCAAATACGAAGAGCTGACAAAAGAAATCGGTAAAGTAATTGTAGGCCAGGAAGAAACCGTTAAACTGCTGCTTACGGCTGTCTTCTGCCAGGGCCACTGCCTGCTGGTAGGTGTACCCGGCCTGGCCAAAACCCTGCTGGTACAAACCATAGCTTCCGCTTTAGACCTGGATTTTAACCGTATCCAGTTCACCCCTGACCTCATGCCTTCTGACATTACGGGTTCAGAGACCCTGGATAACAACCGGAATTTTAAATTTGTCAAAGGCCCGGTCTTTGCCAATATCATCCTGGCGGATGAGATTAACCGGACCCCGCCCAAAACCCAGTCGGCCCTGCTGGAAGCCATGCAGGAATACGCGGTAACCGTTTCAGGCCGGAAGCACAGCATATCCCGCCCTTTCTTTGTACTGGCCACCCAGAACCCCATTGAGCAGGAGGGCACCTACCCCTTGCCGGAAGCCCAGCTGGACCGCTTCATGTTTATGGTAAGCCTGGACTACCCTACTTTTGAGCAGGAATTACAGATTGTAAAGAATACCACTTCCAGCCATACCGTACAGGTAAACAAAATACTTACCGGCGAAGAGATCATTGAATTTCAGCAGCTGATCCGTAAGGTACCTGTAGCTGACAATGTAGTGGAATACGCCGTAAGGCTGGTGCATAAAACCCGCCCCAACATTGCCCTGGCCTCTGCCCAGGCCAATACTTACCTGGAGTGGGGTGCCGGCCCCAGAGCATCCCAGAATATGGTGCTGGCGGCCAAATGCCATGCCCTCTTTAACGGCAAATACTCACCGGATATTGAAGATATCAAAGCCGTGGCCTACCCTATCCTGAGACACCGGATCGTCAGGAACTTCAAAGCGGAAGCAGAAGGAATTACCACAGAAAAGATTATCTCCGAACTTTTGTAAGAATGCGAAAACTACTATTGATTCTCTTCCTTTTCCCGGGTTACCTGACCATGGGTCAGGCTATCACAAAAGGTGAATTCATGCTGGAAGCCGGGGCCCTCCCCCCCTTCATGTTTAACCTGAAAGCGGGTTATGCACTAAAAGAAAACGCGGTGGCCGGTATTTTCGTGGAACATCATACCCTGTTTACAGAAAGCGACGAAATAGGGATCTTCGGACGGAAATACATGAACAATAAACGATTCACTTTCTATTTCCACGGAGGCATATCGGCGGGCCGGTTTGACCCCTGGTTATGGGGAGACGAAGACCTTCTTCTCCGGGGAAGGGAGAATTCAGACATACAGTATAAGGCCATGAAGTTCATAGGCGGCGGAGGCATAAATTTCCGTCTTAATGAAACCCTCTCCTTTGGCAATGAAGCCACCTTAGGCATAAGCAATTACAAAGGGAACGTCTTCCCGTCCCTCCTTTTTACCGTCAACTACCGTTTCCCTTCCCGGAATAAGTAAAGACCGTTATTTTCCTGCACATCTGCCACTTTGACAGTAATTTCTCCAATGGAGTAATTATTGCTATAACTGATCTGACAAAACAGTAAATATTTGGTAATGGAACAAGAAGAAGTAAACAAAGCTGAAGAAGAAGTGAATAAGACGGAAGAACCTGAAGCCCATGCTGAACTTTCCGAAGTAGAGAAGCTGACGGCTGAACTTGCGGAAGCCAAAGATAAATACCTGAGATTATATTCTGAATTTGACAATTTCAGAAAAAGAACTGCCAAAGAAAAGGTAGACATCATCATGAATGCTACTGAAGGGCTCATGAAAGACCTGCTTCCGGTACTGGATGATTTTCAGCGGGCCAAAGAAGCCATGGACAAAACAGAAGATGTGGATGCCCTGCGGGAGGGCACCGATCTGATCTATCAGAAATTCAACAAAGTACTTGAAAGTAAAGGACTTAAAAGCTTAGAAGCAAAAGATCAGCCCTTTGATGTGGAGCTGCACGAATGTGTAACGCAGTTTCCTGCCGGAGAGGATAAGAAAGGGATGGTTATAGAAGAACTTGAAAAGGGATACTTCCTGAACGACAAGGTGATCCGATACGCCAAAGTAGTTGTAGGGAATTAAGGAATAACAAGATGGCAAAAAAAGATTACTACGAATTACTGGGTGTAGATAAAAATGTAAGCCAGGATGACCTGAAAAAGGCCTACCGGAAGCTGGCTATCAAATACCATCCCGATAAAAACCCGGGAGATAAGGAAGCAGAAGAAAAATTTAAGGAAATAGCTGAAGCCTACAGTGTTCTTTCCGACCCTGACAAAAAGGCGCGTTATGACAGGTTCGGACACCAGGGTGTAAACGGTGGTTTTGGCGGCGGCGGTGCAGGTGGCTTTAACATGGAAGATATCTTCAGCCAGTTCGGAGATATTTTTGGCGACAGCAGCCCATTCAGCAGCTTCTTCGGAGGCGGTGGCGGACGCAGAGCCGTGAGGAAAGGCTCTGATCTGCGCATCAAGCTGAAGCTGAACCTGGAAGACGTAGCAAACGGCGTAGAGAAAAAGATCAAAGTAAAACGGTATACTTCGTGTAAATCATGCAGCGGTAACGGCTCCAAGCACGGAACCTCCCTGCAAACCTGTACTACATGTAACGGTACAGGCCAGCTGAAGCGCGTGCAGCAGACCATGCTGGGACAAATGGTGACCACCAATACCTGCCATACCTGTAACGGGGAAGGGAAAGTGGTGCTGGAAAGATGTGAGGCCTGCTTCGGCGAAGGAAGAGTGCTGGAAGAAGACATGCTCTCTATCAAAATACCGGCCGGAGTGGCAGAAGGCATGCAGCTCTCTATGTCAGGAAAAGGCAATGTGCCGGCCCGTGGCGGAGTGGCAGGTGACCTCCTTATCATGATCGAAGAAGAAGAGCACCCTACCCTGAAACGTGACGGCAATAACGTGGCCTATGACCTGATGCTGAACTTTGCAGACCTGGCGCTGGGTGCCGACGTGGAAGTACCTTCTATCGGAAACCGGGTGAAGATTAACATCAAGCCGGGTACACAGGCCGGTGAGGTACTTCGTTTAAAAGGCAAAGGCATCAAAGACATTAACGGCTACGGTGTAGGTGACCAGCTTATTTATGTGAACGTGTACACGCCTAAAAACCTCAGCCCTGAGGAAAAAGAAATGCTTTATAAAATCAAAGAATCTCAGAATTTCCAGCCTAAAGCCGGAAATGAAGGGAAAGGTTTTTTTTCGAAAATGAAGGATTTTTTTAACTAATTTTGAGCTGTCACCGGTCAGGGGTGCTTTTTTGCACCTCTGCAATATGAATTTAAGGCATGGCAGCAAATAAAACAGGCTTTACCGATGTAAGTGTCAGTTCCTTTATAGAAGGAATTGACAATGAGCAAAAAAAGAAAGACAGCTATTATCTTATTGAGCTTATGAAGCGTATCTCTGGGGAAGAGCCCCGGATGTACGGTCCTACTATTGTAGGTTTCGGGGAATACCGGTATAAGTATGACAGCGGTCATGAGGGTGTTGCCCCTCTGCTGGGCTTCTCTCCGAGAAAAGCCGCCATCTCTCTTTATGTATTTACAGGCCTTGATTCCCAGGCATATCTCCTTGACGGTCTCGGGAAATTTACCATGGGCAAAGCCTGTATCTATGCCAAAAAAATGGCCGATATCAACGAAGACGTACTGATAAAGCTGATGGAGGCCAGCATTGCCTACGTGAGTGAAAAATACACCCGGATCTGAAAAGCTATGAATGCTGAAGCACTTTCTAATGACGAACAGGAAAACCGCGAAGTCTCCCGGTGGCATCAGTACAGAGACAGCTGGCCGGAGGCGGCAGAAATCATGCAAAATATTGTATCCCGATTTACCGAACTCCGTAAAGAATTCAAATGGGGTACGGACATCTATACTTTCCAGGGCAAAAACGTCATAGGCTGGGGTGGCTTTAAAAACTTTTTTTCTATCTGGTTCTATAACGGGGTTTTCCTGGAAGACAAAGAAAAAGTGCTGATTAGCGCCTCAGAAGGAAAAACCAAAGCCTTAAGGCAATGGCGTTTTACCGATGCCGTTCAAATGGATGAAAAGAAGATCACCGCATACGTAGCAGAAGCCCTACAGGTGGCAAAAGACGGCAAGGAGATCAAACCCGAAAAATCAGTTCCTTTAAAACCTGAAGGCCTGCTAAATGAACATTTACAGGCAGACCCTACCTTCCTTCAGGCTTTTGAGCGCCTTACTCCCGGTAAACAGAAAGAATACATTGAATACATCAATGAAGCCAAACAGGAAAAAACCAGGCTTACCCGGCTGGAGAAAATAAAGCCGATGGTGAGTGAGGGAAAAGGGCTGCATGATAAATACAAAAGATAATTGACAGTTGACAATGTACAATTGACAATGCTTTTTTCGCGGATAAAAATTGTACATTGTCAATTGTCAATTAAAACTACCATCTCTCCCACGGAAACTTCTTCCTCACCTTCTTGCTCGTATTTTTAGGCGCCAGGTTGGGATCGGGTAGCTTTTCACCCTTATTAGTGCCGTCCCAGAAGAAATGTACCCGTGGCATCACCATGTACCGGCTGCGGAACGTGCCTGTCACCAGGTCGCTGTGCCGGTGCTCTCTTACAAACTGGCATCCGTCTACCGGGCAGCGGGGTGCCCAGCAGGAGCTTAAAGCCAGCAGGCTTCCTATCATCAGCAGCTTTCTCATATCGGAACTACAATTCGTACACCCAATGTTTTACTGAAAAAATATTGTTTGGATTTAGGGTTTTTATACCGCTTGTGCGGCAAAAAACCCAGCTCTGCCGGATTATGGAGCCGCCCTTCTTCTATCTCCTCCCCTTCTGCGGTAAAGGCAGATTTCCCGGCACCTATTCCTCCGTAAACATCCAGGAACAGGTGGCGATGCAGGTGAATATGACGGCCAAACTTCAGGTGTACCACATGAGTTTTTTCCTGTGTAGACCGGTAAATACCGGCAATGGCCTCATCATTATTTACGGCTCCTGCGCCCAGGGGCACCCCCAGGGTACGATCATAAGTGCCGTTTATATATTCGATGGCATAATAGCGTCCGAAAGGTTTTTTATCAAGCGCATAAAACGGGAACCAGTCTGAAAAATAGGCCCGTACCTCTCCTCTCAGCTCTTTGTTACGGTTATCCGGCTGAAGTGCCCGTACCTGCCGGTTCAGATTGCTCTTTCCTTTACCGGTGCCGTAATCAAATGCAAAGCTCAGCTTCCCGATGGGCGGGGCTATTTCCGCTCCGAACTGAAACGTATTATTGTAGCCCAGCAGGGCACTTGGGTTTACCCGTAACAACAAAAAAGGAACATGAGTAAAAGTCACCGGGGTTTTCCGGTTTACCTCTGCTGTTTCAAAAGTAGTCTCTGCCGCACTCATCTGCGCAGAAAGACTGTATGTGGTGAGTAAAAAAAGGATTATAACTCTCATAGATAATTTTAGCACCCGGTAGCTTTTAAACGTAAAAGCAGGGGCGGGCGGTATGCGTGGGGATGAAAGATTTTTAGATAATTACCTCTTTCCCGCATATGCATTATAATACTTCATCGCCACATCCATATTCTTTTCCAGCTCGGCTATGCGGCTTTCATCAGACGGGTGGGTAGACAGCATCTTGGGCGGTTTCTGGGCATTCTTGCCGGCCTCTGCCATGCGTTTCCAGAAATCTACCGCTTCGCGGGGGTTATAACCGGCCATAGCCATAAAAATCAGCCCGATCTTATCGGCTTCAGCTTCCTGCTTCCGGCTGTTGGGCAAGACACCCAATACCGTAGACCCGATACCAAAAACCTGCCCGGCCAGGTTCATGAGCTCCTGGTTTCCGGTGGCTATGCCCGTACCCACGGCCCCTACCTGGGTAATGCCCTGCGCCATCATGGCATTGCTCATCCGCTCCCGGCCGTGTTCTGCAATGGCGTGCGCCACTTCATGCCCCATCACCACTGCCACACCGTCTTCTGTCTTACAGATAGGCAGAATTCCGGTATAAAAACATACTTTGCCGCCGGGCATGCACCAGGCGTTTACTTCCTTGCTGTTTACCGTACGGAACTCCCATTGATAACCGTTCAGCAGGTGCCCCAGGTTATTCTGGATCAGGTAGTCTTCCGCCGCTTTACGGATTCGTCCCCCTACCCGCGTGACCATCTGCGCGTCTTTGTGCGAGGCCGGAAGTACATTTGAAGTATCCATAAAGCCCTTATATTCGGTATAGCTCAGGTTCATCATTTCGCCCGAACTCACCAGCCCTACAAACTGTTTACGGTTAGTCAGAGGTACCCGTTGGCATGACCATACAAAAAGGATCATAAAAGTGGCACCGGTTAATATTCTTGCTAATTTGCTCATGTTTAGAATTAAGTTTTCGCTAATTTAATGTTTAGACGTAAATTTGTCAAAAAAGTCATAGTAATAGGGAATGAAAATATTAGCTGTAGGCAGAAACTACCTGGAACATATCAAAGAACTGGGCAATCAGACTCCCGAAGAACCCGTTATCTTTTCAAAACCCGAAACAGCCGTTTTGAGAAACAATGAACCTTTTTACTATCCCGATTTCTCTCAGGATATACATCATGAACTGGAAATTGTGCTGAAAATTTCAAAACCGGGTAAAAATATTGAAGAAAAATTTGCGCATAAATATTATGATGAGATCGGGCTGGGAATAGATTTTACCGCCCGTGACATTCAGTCCCGGTTAAAGGCCAAAGGCTTGCCCTGGGACCTGGCCAAAGGCTTTAATGATTCTGCTCCTGTGTCTGTCTTTCTGCCTAAAGAAAATTACGATCTGAAAAATCTCAATTTCCGGCTCGAGGTAAACGGAGAGACCCGGCAAACGGGAAACACTTCCCTGATGATCTATTCTTTTGATTACCTGGTGTCTTTTGTTTCCCGCTATTTTACCCTGAAAACCGGTGACCTGATTTTTACGGGTACCCCTGCAGGCGTAGGGCCCGTTCAGCCCGGCGACCGCCTCACCGGAAGCCTCGAAGGCCGGGTTTTACTGGATTTTGAAGTTAAATAGCTTTGAGCTTTGAGCCATGAGCTAGGAGAAGTTAGAAATTAGAATGGCTATAAAAAGCTCTTAGCTCAAAGCTGATAGCTAAAATTTATATCAATGAGAAAAACGTTACTTGCTTTCACTCTTACCTTGTCTACCGCCTGTTTTGCCCAGCAGGACTTTCCCAAAGGCTACTTCATCATGCCCATTAACCCGGGTCAGGTGACATCGCTTTCAGGTTGCTTCGGAGATATCCGCATCAACCATTTCCATTCCGGCCTGGATATCCGTACAGGCGGTGCGGAAGGAAAACGCGTGGTAGCGGCCGCTGACGGCTATGTTTCGCGTATCCGGGTACAGAACGGCGGCTACGGAAATGTGCTCTACCTCACCCATCCGAACGGCTATACTACCGTTTATGCCCACCTGAAAGAATTTAACAGTGAGATCAGCCGGTTCCTTACAGAAAAACAATACGAACAAAAAATATGGGAAATTGATGTTCCCGTAGAGGCCGGAAAGTTTACCTACCGGCAGGGCGATTTCATAGCTTTGTCGGGAAATACGGGTGGATCTGCGGGCCCTCATCTGCACTTTGAGATCCGCGATGAGAAGGAAAACGCCCTGGATCCGGAACAGTTCGGGTTCAGAGAGATTCGTGACCTGACCCCGCCGGTCATTGAATTTATTTCCCTCAGATGTTTGTCTGCCGATGCCCGTATTAACGGGAAATTCGGGAGCTTTGACTTCAAGCCGGTGAAACAGGGAAACCGTTATGTAATCCCCCGGCAAATCCGGGCAGCGGGGAAGATCGGAGTGGAAATTCTCACTTATGACCGGGCTGCCAACTCGCCTTTCCGCCTCGGAGTACATGAAATTGAGCTGAAAATGAATGGAAAAAGGGAATACCGGTTCCGGCTGGACCAAATGGCCTTTCATAATAAACTGGATATGAACATTCATGTGAATTATGAAAAGCTGATCAAAAACAACCAGAAAGTTCATAAATGTTACGTAGAAGAAGCCAACAGCTTTGATTTTTACGAATCAGGCGAACACTGGGGAGTGCTGACAGTAGAAGAAGCCCGGAATGAGGTGAATATCCGGGTGCGGGACTCACACGGAAACCCGGCCTCACTGGACTTCAACCTCCTGAAAGACAATTCCGGCGGCATGTCTGAACCAGCGGAAAACTCCGTAGATGTTCACGGTAATTTCCTGAAAATAAATACCATTGAGAATGCCGAAAGTATACGAATCATTACTTACGGTGGCAAAGAAATTGCCGTACAGACACGCTCTTCAGGAAATGCCAGAACAGCTGTCTATGATCTCAAAGAGGGTTTCCCCGAACAGGTTTTCATCGGCGAAAAAGAAGTAGCATTACCCGTCAATACTGCTATCACCCTGCAAAACCCCCAGATCAGCCTGCCTAACCTGAAGGGTGACTTCACCGGCACCCTGTATGACGACGCCTATATTTTTACCGAGGTCAGCGATGACGCCCTGGTGTTGCACGAAGACATTATCCCGCTGAAAGGTTCGGCCAAACTTCACTGGACCAAAACCGGGGCGGTAAACTACCCGGAAAAGCAGAAAGTTTATCTCGACGGCAAGAAAAGAAAGTTCATTGGCGGAGACTGGAAAGACAAAACCATCAGCTTTAATACGCGCGAATTCGGCACGTACCTTACCTTATACGATTTTGATCCGCCGGTGATCACCCCCCGCACGGTGAATGCCCATGAACTGCGTTTTACTATTTCCGACAAGCTTTCGGGTATCCGGAAAATAGAATGCTATGTAAACGGAGAATGGGTACTGATGGATTATGAATACAAAACAGGGGCTATCTGGTCCCGGAAACGGGATGCCGGCCAGCCTTTTTCAGGTAACCTGGTACTGAAGGTCACCGATTTCTGTAATAATACCCAATCTTACGAAACCGTTATTCCATGATAGCCCCGGGCATTCAGCTATGAGCTATGAGCCTGCAAGTGGTGAAGCTCAAAGCTGATAGCTCATGGCTCAAAGCTATGTAAAATATGAAACTAAAACCCGGCGATAAAGCGCCTTATTTTGAAGCCCGCAACCAGGACGGCACCCTGGTAAAGCTCAGTGATTTTCAGGGCAAAAAACTGGTATTGTATTTTTACCCCAAAGACAATACTCCCACCTGTACCGTAGAGGCCTGTAACCTGCGCGATAATTACCTGAAATTCAGGGAAAGGGGCTACGAGATTCTGGGCGTAAGCACCGATTCTGAAAAATCACATAAAAGATTCCGCGAGAAATTTGACCTTCCGTTTGATCTGCTGGAAGACACCGCTCAGCAGCTGGTTACTCTCTACGATGTCTGGGGAGAAAAATTCACTTTCGGAAAACATTACATGGGCCTGAAGCGTACCACTTTTGTGATTAATGAAAACGGCATCATTTCAGACATTATTGAAGATGTGAAATCAAAGAATCATACCGAGCAGATATTGGGGAGCTGAAACTGCGCGGTTCTCGACTACGCTCGAACTGACAGGTAGCGCCCCAAGTTGCAAAGGGAAACGCTTTTGCCTGAAAGGATACAGAAAGCAGTACAAGTTGTCAGTTCGAGCGTAGTCGAGAACCGCCCCTCTATTCGCTCAGCCTGAAAATAATCGGAATGGTATAATACACCCGCACCGCTCTTCCGTTCTGTATACCGGGTGTCCATTTCGGCATACTGCTCACCACCCTTGCGGCCTCTTCATCCGCCCCGAAACCAATTCCCTTCAGCACTTTCGGATGGTTCACGGAACCGTCTTTCTCAATAATAAACTGCAACGTCACCCTTCCCTGTACATTCGCCCGGGTAGCTGCCTCCGGATAATTCAGGTTTTCGGACAGGAATTTGTACATTTCCTGTTCTCCGCCCGGGAAAAACGGCTGGGTTTCCACCCCTACAAAAATCTCTTCCCTGGGAGTTTCAGCCGGTGGTGTCTCGGCTATAAATACCGCAGAAGCCTCTACCTTTTCAGGCTCACGGGCAGGCGGTATAAATTTCTCTCTCGGAGGCGGTGGCGGAAGCGCAGCTTCACCAAAAGACATATCCTCTTTATCACCCAGGGTTTTCACCGTGCCGTCGCTTCTGAAGCCCGTCAGGTCAATCTTCACTTCCTTGAGATCTCTTTTGAGCCGGGGAGCCGGGTTCTCAAAAACCAGGTCTTCCGAATATTTTTCTATTTTCCCCAGGTTTTCTGAACGGGCAATACTGGCCGATGCCAGCACCATCATGCCCAGGAACAGCGGAGCTACAAAACCGTATTTGAGCAAAGCCCGCTTATGCGAACTCTCCTTACTCAGCATCTGCAACCGGGCTTTGAGAAAAGAGCGGGTAAAAAATGAATTTCCCAGGATAGACTCGGGCGTAACGCCAAACTTATGGCTCACCAGCAGAGCCGCGTAATATGCTTTTGAGCCGGTCATCCGGCTGGCATACTCATCAGCCTGGTATTCATGCAGCAGGCGGATCTCCCGCTTCAGAACATATACCAGGGGATTTACCCAGCAAAGAATGCTTATTACCTCAAAAAGAATGACATCAAATGAGTGACATTGCACCACATGAATCCGTTCATGATCAAAAACCGCTTTATACCTCAGCAGCGACTTGCCTACCCGTACCTTCCCAAAAAATGAAAAAGCCTGCAGGTCATTCTCCTCAAAATCAGCCATGAACCGCACCGTACGGAAAATGCTTACTCCGAACCGCCAGGTAAAATACAGCAATCCGGCCACATACAGGCCCAGCAATAGATGACTCAGGGAAATGTGGTGGGTACCGGCCACGGCGGTAATAGGTACCTCCAGGGCAGTGGTATCGTAACTGGCCATGATATGGCTGACCTCACGGGTAACAAACCACCCCTGCACCCAACCGGTATGCAGAAAAGGGATCACAAAAGACATAATCCCGCTGAGCATCAGGTAAAACCGGTTAGCCTGGTAGAACGTCTCTTTCCGGAGAAACAAGACATAAAACCCAAAAAACACGATCAAATACAGATTCACCTGGATCAAATAGTGCATGATCTTACTTATTTTTAAGCTCTTCTATCATTTTCAGAAGCTCATCAGCCTCTTTCAGGTCTACCTGCTGCTCCTTCACAAAAAAGGAAAGCATATTTCCCACTGAATTATCAAAATAACCCAGCATAAGCTTACCGGTCACAAATTTCCGGTACTCTTCCTTACTGACCACGGGGAAATACTGGTGGGTTTTACCAAACGCCTGGTGCCCCACAAATCCTTTTTGTTCCAGGATACGGATAATGGTAGATACGGTATTATAAGCAGGCTTAGGTTCCGGGAGAACTTCAATCACTTCTTTCACAAATGCCCGCTCTTTATCCCATAATACCTGCATAATCTCCTCTTCAGCCCGGGTTAACTCTCTTAATTGTTCCGACATAATGCTGCTTAATTGGTTTTTCACTTCAAAGTTATAACTATTTTCATAGTTTCCAACCAAATCCTGCATTTCTTTTACCAGGCCTTGAGCTGTGAGTCTTTGTTCATCGGCCGGTTGGTGGGCCGTGTTTTCTCATAGCTCATAGCTCACGGCTTAGGGCTATTTCATTATATATTGATCAAAAAGCCACAAGACCTGCGTAATTATTTTACACATCGGAAGAAAATGGATACTTTTGTGAAGTTTTAAACTCTATTATTAATGCAAATCAAAGAACTTCAGGACATAGCCTCACAGGTTCGAAGAGACATTGTAAGGATGGTTCACGGCTGTAAGTCGGGCCACCCCGGCGGATCACTGGGATGTACGGATATTCTCACCGCCCTGTATTTTCAGCAGATGAAAATCTCGAACAGGAAAGGAAAGGGAGGTTATCTCAGTTTTAAAATGGATGGCAGGGACGAGGACCTGTTCTTTCTCTCCAACGGTCACATCTCTCCCCTTTTCTACTCCGTATTGGCCCACAGAGGGTATTTCGGGGTGGAAGAGCTGGCCACATTCCGGAAAATCAACAGTCGCCTGCAGGGACACCCTACCACCCATGAAGGACTTCCCGGCATACGGGTAGCCTCCGGCTCACTGGGTCAGGGACTTTCAGTAGCCATTGGTGCTGCCCTGGGGAAAAAACTGGACGGTGACGAACGTACGGTATATGTACTCATGGGCGACGGCGAGCAGCAGGAAGGCCAGGTCTGGGAAGCAGCCCAGTTTGCCCCCCACCACAAAGTGGATAACCTGGTGGCCATCATTGACCTGAACTTCCAGCAGATTGACGGCCCTACCGAAAAAGTAATGGCCAACCGCGACCTGAAAGCCAAGTACAAGGCTTTCGGATGGAACGTAATGGAAATAAAAGAAGGTAACAATATGGAGGCCTGCGTGGCCGGGCTCCGCAAGGCAAAACGCCTGACCGGTAAAGGACAGCCCGTGCTGATCCTGCTACATACCGAAATGGGCGCGGGAGTAGACTTTATGATGGGAACCCACAAATGGCACGGCTCTGCTCCGAATGATGAGCAGCTGGCTAAGGCGCTGGATCAGTTACCTGTAACCCTCGGAGATTATTGATTAAAGCTGTGGGCTGTTAGCTATTAGAAGTTAGTTTTTAGAAGCTAATATCTAATCTCTAAAAGCTAATCGCTGAAAGCCAAAAACTTATTCCAATGAAAAAATATACCTATACAGAATCAAAAGATACCCGTTCGGGTTTTGGAGATGCCATGACGGAGCTGGGCCAGAGTCACCCCAATGTAGTGGCGCTGTGCGCTGACCTGGTAGGCTCGCTGAAAATTGATAATTTCATCAAAAATCACCCGGAGCGTTTCTTTCAGACCGGTATTGCCGAGGCGAACATGGTAGGCATTGCTGCCGGTTTATCTATTTCCGGGAAAGTTCCTTATGCCACCACTTTCGCCAACTTCGGTTCAGGCCGGGTGTATGACCAGATCCGCCAGTCAGTGGCTTATTCGGATAAAAACGTAAAAATAGCCGTTTCGCATGCCGGCCTTACCCTGGGCGAAGACGGTGCCACGCACCAGATCCTGGAAGACCTGGCCATGATGCGCGCCATGCCTAACATGGTGGTGATCAATCCCTGCGATTACAACCAGACCAAGGCAGCCACCAAGGCCGTAGCCGACTACCATGGCCCGGTATACCTGCGTTTCGGCCGCCCCGTAGTGCCTGTCTTTACAGATGCGGATCAGAAATTTGAGATCGGGAAAGCCTGGATGGTAAATGAAGGTACTGACGTGACCATTATTGCTACAGGGCACCTGGTATGGGAAGCGATCCAGGCCGGCGAAAAACTGGAAGAACTGGGTATTTCTGCTGAAATCATTAATATTCATACCATCAAACCGCTGGATACCGCGACTATTCTGAAGTCTGTGAAAAAAACCGGGTGTGTGGTTACCTGTGAGGAGCACCAGGCTAACGGCGGACTGGGCGATGCCGTAGCGCAGTTTCTCTCCGTTAACCGGCCTACTCCACAGGAGTACATTGCCGTAGATAACTCTTTCGGAGAATCAGGTACGCCCGATCAGCTCATGGAAAAATACGGTTTAAAAGCCGCTAACATTGTAGCTGCTGTGCAAAAAGTAATCAGCAGAAAGAAATAAGTGAAGCCCCGCACGATGAAAGACGAGGATATCATAGCACTTCTTGGAAATGAGGACACCTACGAACAGGCGTTCCGGATGATTCTGAAAGCTTACAAGGAAAAAATCTATTACCATGTAAGGAAGATCGTTGTAGACCATGATGATGCCGATGATGTGACCCAGGAAACTTTCATCAAAATCTGGAGGAACCTCGATAAGTTCCGGGGGGACTCCAGATTATATACCTGGCTTTACCGGATTGCCACCAATGAAGCCCTTACTTTTCTTCAGAAGAAAAGAAAGGAGAATTCTGTGTCTATTGATGACAATGAACTGCTGGTGGCCAGCCTGGAGTCACCCCGCAGCGATGCCTATCTTGACGGTGACGAGATACAGATGAAGCTGCAGAAGGCGCTTCTGGAACTCACTGATAAGCAGCGGGTAGTATTTAACCTTAAGTACTTTGAGAATCTCAAATACGAAGAAATAGCGGAGATCACGGAAACCAGCGTAGGCGGTTTAAAAGCTACCTACCATTTTGCGGTAAAGAAAATTGAGGAATATTTAACTAATCATTAAACCATTTCCCGTTTCAGGAGTCTTATTTAAAAAGATTTAATAATTACGATGAATTTGGAAAACAGCAAAATAAAAGCCCCGTTTACCGTTCCTGAGGGATACTTCCCGGGTTTGGAAGACCGGCTTTTATCAGAGATCAAAATCTCTGCGCTGTCTAAATTACGTACTCCTGCTGTTCCGGAAAGCTACTTTGAGTCTTTGGAAGAACAGCTTATTTCTACCGCCCGCTTATCCTCCCTGAATCTCCGGGCTTCTGCACCGGAAGGCTATTTCGATACGCTGGAAGATCAGATTCTTGGTCGTATAAAAATTGACGGCCTGCAGCAGCCTGCCGTAGAGGAAGGTTATTTTGAAGCATTGGAAGACCGGATCATGGCAGAAGTCAGGCTGGAAGGCTTAAAGCAGCCCGCTGTTCCTGCCGGCTATTTCGATACGCTTGAAAAAGATATCCTGGATAAAACCACCGGTACGCAGAAAGCGAAATTCACCCTGTTCAGAAATATTAAGGTTTTACGGAGTGCCGCTGCCGCCCTGATTATCGGGCTGGCCGCTTATTTCTCGCTGCAAACTCCGGAGCCGAAAGATGAGCTCGCTGACATCAGCTCGGCAGCCATGATCGCCTACCTGGCAGAACAGCCCTTAATGGAAGAAGACCTGAATTTTGTGCTGGATGAAAACGAAGTTTTCCTGACCTCTGAGGTTTCCGACAATGAAATTACCGCTTACCTGATGGAAAACGGAATAAACATTTAATAGAATTACGAGGAAGAAATGAAATATATTTCAATAGGATTTTTGCTGTTGTTCTCGCTTACTGCCTCTGCACAGGGCCCGGGGAGCAACAGTAATTCCAGGTCCTCAACCCAGCAAGACCGCATTCTGCAGATTAAGATAGCCAAGCTGACCAGTGATATGAAACTCACTAAAAGCCAGGCAGAAAAATTCTGGCCGGTTTATCATGCCTTTGATAACCAGCGGAAGGAGATTCGCCGTGAGATCCGGCAGTTGTCGCGTAATTTCTCGGAAGACGATGATGCCTATAAAAAACAGGAGCGTATCCAGGAGCTGAAACAGAAAGAGCTGGATCTTACCCGCAGGTACAAAGGTGACTTTCTGAAGGTAATCTCCGAACAGCAATACGGCATCATGCTGGTTTCGGAAGAGCGCTTTAACCAGGTGCTGCTGGACAGGCTGAAGGAGCGTAATCATGAGTAGATGGGTTTTTGGGGCTGGCTTTGCCGCTTTCCGTAAAAACTCATAAATGGATTTTTTACTGAACGCGCCCTTCGACAGGCTCAGGGTGACAGTGGTTAAGTAACAAGCAGGTTTCATCCTGTCACCCTGAGCTTGTCGAAGGGCGCAAAGCTAAACACCATCAAAAACCTTTCCCCATCAGAAAACACCCCATGTCACTCGATCTCCGAATACAAGCCCGTGACATTGCCCTGGCAGAAACCGGCTGGAAAAACCCGGCAGATTTTATGCTGCATCATACGGGCCGCTATGACCCCAACCTCCTCCGCCTGATCGCTGGCCACCTCGATTACCACCGCACCATTGAGAAGAAGATCCCCCTGTGGTATGAAAACGGGAAAACACTGCCCTATACCGGCATTAACCTGGAACAAAGCTCTTCTGAGCTGACCGCCCGCTATAAAGCTGCTTTTACAAGCGGTAAAAACGGGCTGGACCTGACAGGCGGCCTCGGCGTAGACAGCTTTTTCCTTTCGCAGAAATTTGAACATTTTACGCATAATGAACCTGACCGGGGCCTGTCAGAAGTGGTATGTCATAACTTCAGCATGCTGGGAGTAGAAAACGTGACCTTCACTGCTGCCACCGCAGAAGAATATGCCTGGCCGGATACTCCCTATGATTGGGTGTATCTCGATCCTTCACGCCGCAATCTCTCCCATCAGAGGCTGGTGCTGCCGGAAGATTGCCTGCCTGACCTGCCGGCACTCCGTACGCAGATCCTGCAGCACACCGGGGCCATCATGGTGAAATACTCTCCCATGCTTGACATCAGGCTGGCGCTGACCCGCCTGCAAACGGTGAATGAAGTGTGCATCCTGGCCGAGAAGAATGAAGTGAAAGAGCTGGTATTTGTTCTCCGGAAGACAGCTGCGCCCAACCCGCAGATCCACTGTGTTAACCTGGCCACGTCTCAGCCGGAGTTCACCTTTACCCATGATGAAGAAAAAAATGCGGCTCCGCGGTACTGCAGCGTACCGCTCAGGTATCTCTATGAACCTAACGCAGCCCTGCTGAAGGGAGGTGCCTTTAACTGCATAGCCAGCCGGTTCGGACTGGATAAAATAGCCCCGAACAGCCATCTGTATACGCATGATATCGCCCTTTCGCAATTCCCGGGCCGTATCCTGGAGATCAGGGCGGTGACTTCTTTCGATAAAAAACGTCTGAATGATGTGGTTCCTGCCAAACAGGCTAATATTATCTGCCGGAACTTCCCTCTTAAACCTGAAGAAGTAAGAAAAAAATTACAATGGAAAGACGGCGGAGACACCTATCTTTACATGACAGAAGATCTGAACCGGAAGAAGATTGCCCTGGTGGCTGAAAAGTGTCAATAAGCTTTCAGCTAACAATTAAAATTTATACCAATGAAAAAACTACTTCTAATCGTACTTACCGCTATCAGCACGCCACTTGCCGCCCAGGTATATGTGGGTCAGAATATTCATAACGGAGTAGAGAAAAGATCTTACTCGGTGCTTTCCAACCTGGATTCCAAAGAGCTGACCGATGACCTTGAAAAATACCTGGGTGGGTTCGGAAAAGTATCTAAACCCGGAAAGAACATCTACCGTATCCAGAACCTGAGGGGAAACACGGTATCTACTGACCTGAGCTATATTGATGTGGTCTCCAAATCGACGAAGAAGCTGGAAAAGCTGGAGTTTTTCTTCCTCAATGATGCGCATAATGCCTTGAACGATCATGAAATCAACCCCGGAGGCCCTGAAAAATTTGTACAGGAATTTATTGATTTCTATCAGCAAAATCTGCAGATCCGTTTGCTGGCAGAAAATGTTTCGATAGCAGAAGATGAGCTGAAAGAAGCCCGGAAAGATCAGAACAAGACAGAAAAATCTATTGAGTCGAACCTTAAAGAACAGCAGAAGCTGGGCAAGAAGCTGGATTCGTCGCCCGAGCTTATGACCAAAGCGATGTCAGAAAAGGAGGAGATTGTCAGCCAGCTGTCTACAGACAGCACCCAGGTGCTGGATGACAAAGCCAGGACTGAGCTAAGCAAGGCTTCCCAGAAAAAAGACAGGGAAATTTCCAAAATACAGAAAGAGGCTGAAAAGGCAGAGAGTAAGCTGGAGAAAAAAGAAAGGGAACTGGAAGATCTTAAAAAAGAACTCTCTGCAGCAAAACAGAAAGTAAGATCACTGGAAAAGGTGCTGAATGATGCCAAAAACCTGGCAGGACGCACCAAATAAAAAAAGGCAGCTCACAGAGCTGCTCTTTTCCATTATACAAAACTATTACTCATTTAATACTTTTATCCGATATACAGGTAGCCGTTATGCCTCATCCTGCCTGTCAAAATATGCTTTTATATATTTTTTAATTTTTTCTTATCAATTAGAATAAAATACAACTTTAAAGGTTTAAATTTGCACTTGTTAATAGAATATTAACAGATATTTTTAAATCAGATGCAACATTTTAACTATATGTTGCGTTATTTATGAAACACAGCTAAAAGATTTTTTTGGATAAGAGATTATTATAGTGGTTTATTTTAGGGGTTAGATTAAAGCTCTCGGATTTTCTGGGAGCTTTTCTTTTTTTCGGAGCGGAGCTCCGAAACCCGGAATGAATTCCGGGGTAATGGAGGTGGAGATCCTACGGATCTCAAGGGCGGTAAAAGCATCAGCTACGGTTAAGATACATTCATTTGTATCTATACTTAATGTACCGCAACCGCAGCGGCGGACCGTTTTTAGTTTTTAGTTTTTAACTTTTCACTTCCTTTGCTCACTTATCCAAAAACAATTAAATTTACAAACATCATCAGAGACACCCATGACCGACATCCGCGAACTTATTGATCTTCTTAAAATGAAAGGCCTGAGCGAAACCGTTTTTCTCGGCCAGAACTATCTTTCCCCCTGGAAACGGGTTTTCGGCGGGCAGGTGCTGGCCCAGGCCTTAAGCGCTGCCACGCAGACCGTAAATCCCCGGCGGACGGTGCATTCCCTTCATGCGTATTTTCTCCTGGCCGGTGATATTAACGTGCCCATTGTTTATGAAGTGGAGAAGATTCGTGACGGCGGCAGTTTTTCTACCCGGCGGGTAGTGGCCAAGCAGAACGGTATCGCCATCTTTTTCCTGTCGGCCTCCTACCAGGAAAGAAATCAGCCCGGTTATGATCATTCTATTGAAATGCCTCAGGTACCGCCTCCTGAAGGACTTAAAACGGACGAGGAGATCATTCTGCAGTATGAAAAATGGATACCCAACAGCATCGCCGAACTGATCAATTCCCGGCCTTTTGAATTTAAAATAGCGGAGGGATTCGATATTTTTGATAACAGCACCAAGCCCCCCTATAAACACGTGTGGTTCAGGGCTAAACAGCCGGTAGACGCGCCCCCGGAGATCCATCAGCAGCTGCTGACCTATGTATCTGACTATAACCTGCTGATCACCGCTACCCTGCCGCATACCGAAGGCCCCTACCCTTTTGATGTTTTTATGGCCAGCCTGGACCATGCCATCTGGTTTCACCGCGACTTTACGGTAAACGACTGGCTGCTGTACGCCATTGACAGCCCGAGCGCTTCTAACAGCCGCGGCTTTACGCGGGGAAATATTTTTACACGCGACGGCACCCTGGTGGCCTCCGTTACGCAGGAAGGATTGATCAGACCTAAAACCGGAAAATAATATGCACACCTTACCCCACTTACAGTTACCGCTCGTAGCGGCCCCCATGTTCCTGATCTCTAACCCGAAGCTGGTGATCGAATGCTGTAAAGCCGGCGTGGCGGGTACTTTTCCCGCCCTTAACCAGCGCACCACCGAAGGGTTTGAAGCCTGGGTGACGGAGATCAAAACCGAACTGGAAAAATTCGAGAAAGAAACCGGCATCCAACCGGCCCCGTTCGGGGTGAACCTCATTGTTCACCCTACCAATGAGCGCCTTATGGCCGACATGCAGGTCATTGTAAAGCACCGTGTACCCCTGGTTATTACTTCACTGGGGGCAGTAAGCCAGGTAGTGGAAGCCGTCCACAGCTACGGCGGCACCGTTTACCACGATGTCATCAAAAAAAGGCATGCCGAGAAAGCCGCTGAAGCGGGAGTAGACGGCCTCATCCTGGTATGTGCCGGAGCAGGCGGGCACGCCGGCCTGCTGAATCCCATGGCATTTGTGGGTGAGATCCGGACCTTTTTTGATAAGACCGTCCTGCTTTCAGGCTGCATCAGCCGCGGCGGGGACATTGCCGCGGCCCTGGCCATGGGTGCCGACCTGGCCTATGCGGGTACCGTATTTATCAACACCCATGAAGCGGCAGCTTCCGAAGAATACCAGGAAATGATCTGTGAAAGTGAGGCCAAAGACATAGTCTACACCGCTGCTATCTCGGGCGTTCATGCCAATTTCATGCTCAGGAGCCTGCAGAAAAACGGGATTACGGAAGATCAGTGGTCGCAGGCGGCCAAAATAGACTTCGGAAAAGAGCTGGATGCCGGAATGGCGGAAGCCAAAGCCTGGAAAACAGTGTGGTCAGCCGGCCAGGGCGTGGGTACCCTTAAAAACGTGCTGCCCGTAAGTGACCTGGTCAGGCAGATGAAAGAAGACTACAGGGCCGCCATACAGAAACTTAATGACAGCCTGGCTTAAACCGGGCTCCTCCACAAACTTTTGAAACACAATGAACGATACCAGAACCTGCCGCGAATGCGGGAGCCGGCTCAGGGGCCGTGCCGACAAGAAATTCTGCAGTGATATGTGCAGGAACAACCACCATAACCGCCTGACAGCATTTAAGAACAACTCCATCCGGAACATTAACAATACCCTGAAACGGAACCGGCGTATCCTGGATGCTCTTTGCCCGGCTGAAAAAAGAAGGGTTCTGCGTAAAGCTTTGGAGGGGTTCAACTTTGACTATTTTACCCACCTGCAGAAAAACCGGACCGGGAACATCTCTTATTTTATCTACGATATAGGCTACCGTGAGCTGGGAAATGATTTTATTTTAATTGTAAGAGGGGATAAAACCTGAAACATTCTCTATATTGCCCGGATATTTTCCGGTAAGCTAAAGACAATAGGTGTGTGCAGGATCCAGACGGCCTGCTGAAAGAACTATGAAGCTCCCTAAATTTTTGTTGTTCATTTCTTCTTTACTCTGCACCCTGAGTCTGTGGGGGCAACACCCCTATATTTTCCGGCAGATCGATGCCAACAGCGGCCTTTCCGATAACCTGATCAAAAGCATTTCGGGCAATCCTGACGGGCGGATCAGCATATTGACCACCTCCGTCTTTAACCTGTACAATGGCGGAAGCTTTGAATATTTCCGCCAGAATAACGGCCGGATCTACACCTGGAAGCACAGCGGGGATGAAAACCAGTATGTGGATGAGCAAAACCGGATATGGATCAAGCAGGATAATACCCTGCAGATTCTGAACCTGAGCACCAATCTTTACGAACCGGATATTCCATCCGTCCTTCGCAGCTACGGGATTCAGAAAAAACTCGCCGATCTCTTTATTGACGGTTCAAAGAACTACTGGTTTCTTACGGAAGATCACACCCTTTCCTATTACGATACAGCTGAGAAAAAGCTTATCACCGTAGGCCGGGAAAATGTGGAACTGAACGGCTTGCCAAGGGTCATCGAACAAAAAGGGAATATCGTCTGGATCGTTTACTCCAAAGGCCTGATCCGGCAATGGAGCCTGACCAATAAAAAGCTGATTGCCGAAGACAAGACCCTGCTGAACCGGATCAACCCCGACTCCCATGTTTTGAAGCTCCGGCTGTCGGTTACCGGCGGCATGTGGCTCATGCACCACACCGACATTTTTTATCTCCCGGAATCTGCAAAAGAATGGAAAACCGTAAGCTCTATTTCCGGCTTATCCAATTTCTTTACGGCCATGGATGTGGATAAAACCGGGAACGTGTGGGTAGGCACCTCAAAAGCTGAAATAAGGGTTATTCAGAAAAGTGATTTCTCGGTCAATTCATTTACAGGCCTACCCCTGACCTCGGGAGGGACCATCGTGAACGACATCAGCTCCATCTTTGTGGACGGCGATAACGGGGTCTGGGCAGGCACCCTGTTTCAGGGGATCGGGTACTATCATCCCAGCATGATCAAAGTGTCTTTACAGCATACCCTGCCGCACGAAAGCCACATTACCAATGAAAATGTCAGAGGATTCCTGGAAGAGCCTGATGGCCGGATCCTGGTGGCTACGGGAAACGGCCTGTTCCGTTATGATCCTGGAACGAACAGGATGGAAACGGCCTATCCGGAACTGAAAGGAAAATACTGCATGTCGCTTTACAAAGACAGCCAGGGCAGGATCTGGATTCCTACCTTTCATAACGGTTTTTACTGCATCCGGAACGGCCGGGTCATCCGGAATTATACCTATGGCACCAGCATCCATTCCGATCCTAACCCGAATAGTGCCCGGGGCTTTTTTGAAGATGCCGGCGGACAGCTCTGGGTGAGTGTGCAGGGCGGTGTGGGGAAATTTGACCCGGATAACGGGAAGATCACTTACCTGTTTGAAAAATACCCGGAGATCAGGGGCCTGAAAATGAACCTGAATTTCTTCCCGGCAGATGCCCGGACTTTTGCCGTGGCCGGTGAAGACCTGTTTTTTTACAATACGGAAACCGGACAGCTTTCCTATTTGCCGTACCGCGATAAATTTGACCGGCACGGAGCAGAATACAATTTCATTTATACGGACAAAAGAGGGCTGCAATGGCTCAGTGTGGACGGGCTGAAGGTATGGGATCCGGTCAGCAAGAAGCTGCACCAGATCACCATCAATGAATCCCGGCCTAACCAGACCGTATCAGCTATCCTGGAAGACAGCAAAGGAAACCTCTGGGTTTCCACCATGAACGGGATCAGCAAGGTGGAACCCGAACCCGGCGGTACGTTTAAAGTACTGAATTTCGGAAGAACAGACGGCGCCGGCACCCAGGCCGGGCGCTTCAATACCAATGCCGCGCTTAAAGCCAGCGACGGCACTTTCTACTTCGGCGGGGTACACGGGGTAAATATCTTTCACCCGGACCACATCCATTATAATCCCGCCAAGCACAAGCCCTTATTTACCGGCCTCCGCATCTTCAATACCCCTGTACAGGAAAATACACCTTTTAATGATCACATTATTTTAAAAGAGAGTATTAATGAGGCAGAAGAGATCCGGCTGAAGTATAATGAAAACTTTATTACGCTGGAATTTGCCGGGCTGAATTATGCCAATCCATCTAAAACCTTCTTCCGTTACCGGCTGGAAGATTATGACCAGAACTGGGTGGAGATCCAGGCCGACGGCCTGGGCAGGGCCAATTATACGGGCCTGCCGCCGGGTAATTACACGTTTAAGGTGTATGCGGCCAATAATGATAAGGTCTGGGGCGATGAATACGCGTCGCTGAATATAGTCATCACTCCGCCGGTCTGGGCCACCGTATGGGCGAAGCTGCTTTATACGGCCCTGTTCCTGGCGGCTTTGGTGTACCTGGTGCAATGGGTCAACGAAAGGAACCGGAAAAAACTGGAACAAAAACGGGCTGAGGAGGAACAGAAGCAGAAAGAAAGGCTGGAGCAGATGAAGCTGAACTTCTTTACCAATATCAGCCATGAGTTCAGAACGCCGCTGTCACTGATCATGACCCCGCTGGATCTGCTTTCCAAAGAGGTTTCTGACGAAAAACTCAAACAGGAGCTTACTTCCATTTACGGGCATTCACGCGAGCTCCTGGCGCTGGTGAACCAGCTCCTGGATTTCCGGAAGCTGGAAATGGCGGGAGAAGAGCTCAAGCTCAGCTACGGAGACATCACAGAGTTCCTGGAGATCATCTATAACAGCTTTAAGCCGGTGGCGAAAAGCAGGGGGATCACCTTCCTTCTTGAAAAACCGGTAACGGCCCTTTACATGCATTTTGACAAGGACAAAATGCTTAAAATCATGAATAACCTGCTCTCAAATGCCTTTAAATTCACCCCTGAGGGAGGCCGGGTCAGTTTAGCGGTGTATGACCACAGCCTGACCCGGGATCAGCTGGAAATAAGGGTTTCTGACAGCGGTATCGGGATAAGAGAACCGGACCAGCTGCGGGTTTTCGAACGTTTTCACCAGGCTTCCGTGCAGGAAGATAACCCCTCGGGCAGCGGTATAGGCCTGTACCTGGTCAAAGAATATACGGAGCTGCATGAAGGTACGGTAACCCTGAAAAGCGAGTTCGGAGCGGGCACGGAGTTTATCCTGCACTTCCCTACCGATCTGCAAAAAGAGGAGCCTGCCGCCGCAGAGGCTGTGCCCGTTCCGGCCGGCGGTCCCAAGAAAATACTGATCGTGGAAGATAACGCCGAGCTTCGCCAGTTTCTGAACACCCAGCTGTCTAAGCACTTTACGGTTTTTGAGGCCCGCGACGGCGAAGAAGGCGAGAAAATAGCCGTGGAAACAGAACCCGACCTCATCCTGTCGGATGCCATGATGCCCAAAACAGACGGTATCACGTTGTGCAAAACCCTGAAAAGCCGGGTGGAGACCAGCCACATTCCGTTTATTCTCCTGACCGCTAAAACCAGTGAAGAAACCCAGAAATCCGTTTATGAAGCCGGTGCTGACGCTTACATGTCCAAGCCGTTTATCTATGACCTCCTGCTTACCCGCATTGAAAAGCTGATAGAACAGCAGGAAAAACGGAAAGCACTTTTCCACACCACCATTGAGGTAACCCCCAATTCCATTACCATCAACTCGCTGGATGAGGCCCTGGTTCAGAAGGCCCTGCAAAGCGTGGAAGACCATATGGATAACCCGGATTACAATGTAGACGACCTCGGAAAAGACATGGGCCTCAGCCGGGGGAATCTTTACCGGAAGCTGCAATCCATCACGGGAAAAAATCCATCAGACTTCATCCGCTCCATCCGGCTGAAAAGAGCGGCCCAGCTCTTACGTGACTCTGACATGAACGTAGCCGAAATAGCAGACATGACCGGCTTTAATTCCATGAAGTATTTTAACCGGCATTTTAAAGACACTTTCCGGCTTACTCCTACCCAATATCGCAGCGAAAAACGCTGAAATCCCTGTTTTTGAACAAAACGACTAAGCATTTGAGACGTTTTGTCCCATCCGTATACTAACGGTGAACCTACTTTTGCATATCACTTTTCCGGGAAAAAACTGCACTGAAATGGCGCCGGCAGGCGGAGCAGGCAGTTCTCAGGATAAAGCTGATACGGCTGTTTATCTGTAACCTTAAATAAAAATGTATGCGTATCAACCATAAATAATTCTAATGAACAATGAATCAATCTCTATTTAAAAAACTCAGAACCCTCCTGGCGATCTCCCTTGCCGTGCTATGGTTTCTTCCGGTTTCAGGACAGACCGGAAGAGTGATCACCGGGAAGATCACGGACAAGGAAACCGGCGAACCCATTGCCGGAGCTACGGTAAAGCTGGCCGAAACCGGTGGAGGCACCATTTCTGATGCCAACGGCAGCTTTGAATTAAGATACGCCGTGGCTAACCCCACGCTCAGCGTAAGTATCATCGGGTACGAAAACTACAGTTATAAAATCGGGAGTGAATCCCGTCTGGACATCCGTCTCCAGGCCAAAACCGGCGAGCTGGATGAAATAGTGGTAGTAGCTTACGGTGTGCAGAAGAAAGTAACCGTAACCGGTGCCGTGGAGCAAATCGGCAGTAAAACCTTTGAAAGCCGTGCAGTAACCAATGTGGGCCTCGCCCTTCAGGGGCAGACCCCCGGCCTGCTGGTTACCCGGAACTCGCCGAGACCCGGTAATGAGGGAATTGCTTTGCAGATCCGGGGAGCTACCTCAGTTAACGGGGGCTCACCGCTGATTGTTATTGACGGCGTGCCCGGCCTTAACTGGAGCGCACTGCAGCAAATGAACCCTGACGACGTGGAAAGCATCAGTATCCTCAAAGACGGTAGCGCAGCCATTTACGGGTCGCGGGCGGCCAACGGCGTGGTGCTGGTCACCACTAAAAAAGGCAAGGGGAAAGTACAGGTAGACTACAGCAATAACCTGCGTTTCACCACCAACGGCATCACCGGCTATGCTACCGACATGAAGCAATACGCCACCGTGTGGCTCGAAGCCAACAAAGAAGAGCAGATTCCCAACTGGTGGGGGTATATCTCCAGGGAAAACATGGAAAGAATGCAGCAGGGGGTAGAAGGCATCTACCCTACCCAGTTCTGGGGCGACCTGTTTATCGGGAACTCTAACCGGATCGACGAAATGTTTGCCCGCCGGTATTCGCACCAGCACAATTTAAGCATCTCTAACCGGGGCGAAAACAGCGGATACCGCCTGTCGCTTGGTTATGCCGATAACAAAGGAAACCTGGCTACGGCCTATGATGGTCAGAAACAGTATAACCTGCGCTTTAACCACGACTACAAGCTGTCGAAAAGCGTATTGCTGGAATCTTCCATGACCGTACAGAACTCCAACACCTCCACCCCTTCTTCCGGCTTAGACGGTACCCTCTTTGCCAATGACATGCCCTTCTTCCCCGCTAAAAACCCGTATGGCCAGTGGAATGCCAACTTCGGGAACGTGGGAAACCGGAATGCCGCGGCAGCCACGGCTGACGGAGGCCGGGATGACCAGTTCAGAACCCTGTACCGCCTTGACCTGAAAGGAACCCTGAATATCACTTCTAACCTGAGCTTTGAAGCCATGGGCTCACTGCAAAATGAAGATTTCAGGAGAGAGCGTTACGTAAACCCGGTTCAGCTGTATGACTGGTACGGCAACAAATCCAATGAAGCCCTGCAATCTACCGTTCAAAACTCGGGTAACCCGGGCTACCAGACCTGGTCTAACAGCTCCTTCTACCAGTTTTATTCGGCCATGTTAAACTACAAAAATACCTTTGCCGACAGCCATAACCTGGTGGTGGTAGCCGGTATTAATGCTGAGAAATCTCAAAACAAGAACCTATCCGGCTCAAGGGTAAACTTTTCGGATAACGGCGTATATGATCTGAATGTGGCCTCCACTGACGTGGTGTTTAACAGCGGCGGTAAGAGCCAGAGAGGCTTTTACTCTTACCTGGCCAGGGTAAATTATGACTTCCGCGAAAAATATCTCTTTGAGGTGCTGGGCAGAAGAGACGGCTCCTCGATGTTTGATACCGGTTACAAATTCAAAAACTTCGGTAACATCTCCCTGGGCTGGGTATTCTCCAATGAAAGCCTTCTCCAGGATCAGCGCCTGCTGAGCTTAGGAAAACTGCGTTTGTCTTCAGGCGTATCCGGGAATAACGTGGGCATCGGCAACTACGACTACGTTTCTACGGTAAATAACGGCACCACGGCACTGGGTTACCCCACGGCTCTTCAGCCCAATTCCGGGTTGGCCGCTAACGGCCTCATCAGCCGCGACAGAACCTGGGAGCGCGTGTACCAGAAAAACATTGCCGTGGATCTGGGCTTCCTGAATAACCGGCTCACCACCACGTTTGATTACTTCGTGAAAGACAACAAAGGCATGCTGGTGAATGTGAATTACCCCTCAGTGCTGGGGGGCTCGGCACCTAAAACCAACAGCGGCCACCTGAATGTGAAAGGGTGGGAATTCATAGCCACCTGGAAAGACAAAGTGAAAGACCTTTCCTATAACGTATCGTTTAACATCAGCGATAACCGTACCCTGCTGAAAGACATGGAAGGCGCAGACACCTACGGTGCGGGCAGAACCGCTGCCGTAAACGGCTACCCGCTCAATTCCTGGTTCCTGTACCAGACCAACAGCTACTTTGCTTCTCCTGAAGAAGTAAACGCCTACTATGCTGCCTACGGGCAGACCGCCGGGTTGCTGTCAGGTGTTCAGGGGACTAACGCGCTTCGCCCCGGCGACATTAAAGTGATAGATGTAAATGGTGACGGTGTAGTGAGCAATGTTTTTGATGCCAGCAAATCTACCCCGGCCGACTTCGTGTACATGGGTGATAACGCCCCCCACTTTGTATTCGGAACCAACTTATCGGCCAGCTGGAAAGGGTTTGACTTCAATGCCTTCTTCCAGGGCGTGGGCAAGCAATACATCATGAGAAGCGGCTGGATGGCCTATCCTTTTGCTACTGTTTATACCAACCAGCCCTATAGCTTCATTGGTAAAACATGGACAGAAGATAACCCGAACGCCGAATACCCCCGGCTTACGTCTTATGTAAACCGCGCAAACTGGAATTATGCCAACAAAGACTTCATGCTGCAAAATAACCGGTATCTACGCCTGAAAACCCTGATTGTAGGTTACACCGTGCCTAAATCTCTTTCCCGGAAAGCAGGCCTTGACCGCCTGCGGTTATACTTCTCCGGAAATGACCTTTGGGAAATCACCAGCGTAAAAGACGGGTACGATCCTGAAACGGGTGAAACCTCTCAGAACTCCGGCTATCCGTTCTACAGAACATGGTCTTTCGGTTTAAATATTGGCTTGTAAAAAATATTGAATCATGAAAAAAACAGTAAATATATTCATTCTTACCCTGGGCATGCTCTTTGGTCTGAGCTCATGCCAGGACTATTTCCTGGATCTGAAACCCCAGGATGCCCTGACCGACGCAGCCTATTTTAAAAAGCCTGCTGATTTCAAAGCCTATGTAACAGGGTTCTACGGCCAGCTCATGGGATGGCGCTCACCTTTCGGGGGAAACTCCATTTACCAGTACATGGACGGCAACACCGACCTCTCTACCAATACCGGATTTGACTACCCCAGGGGCAACGTAACCGTTCCGGCAGGGGATAACCGCTGGAGCACCCCCTACTCCTGGATCCGTTCAGCCAATATTCTTCTCAAAAATGCAGAGACCTACAGCGGGAACCCGGCCGAAATAAAAGCCTACGTGGCAGAAGCCAGCTTTTTCAGGGCTCATGCCTACTTCATGCTGCTCAACTTCTTCGGCGGTGTGCCGGTGGTTACTTCCGTACTTGATGTCAGCAGCCCTGAGCTCGTGGCGCCGCGGAACAGCCGCTACGAAGTAGTTAACCAGATCCTGGCCGACCTCGACGCGGCCATTGCCGGCCTGCCCCTGGAGCAGAGTATTGTAGCGGCAGACAAAGGGCGGATCAGTAAAGGAGCCGCCCAGGCCTTTAAGGCAAAAGTGCTGCTGTATGAAGCTACCTGGAGAAAATACGTAGGTACCACCACTGACTTCCAGGGCTCTGCAGGCCCGGCCTCTGACCAGATCAATGCCTTTTTATCAGAAGCCATCGCCCTGAGCAAAGAAGTAATGGAAAGCGGCGCCTACAGCCTCTGGAACCAGAACACGGCACTCTCTAACCTTAGCAACTATTACCTCTTTAACCTGGAAGACGCCGGATCGAACCCTGCCGGTTTAACCAAAGATTCCAACAAAGAGTTTATACTGTACGGGGTATATGATTTCACCTACCGGCAGGGCGGACAGAACCTGTCGCACACCACCGCCCAGATGCTGCCCAGCCGGAAAATGATGGATCTGTACTTATGTACTGACGGGCTGCCGCCGCATAAGTCTCCGCTTTTCCAGGGGTATCATAACGTGGGCGATGAGTTTAAAAACCGCGATCTGCGCATGGTGGCGCATCACGGCACGGCTCCCACCACCGCTACCCTCACTACGGGGCTGTCGGGTTACGGTAACCGGAAATTTGCTGCCAACAACTACGGTTCTTACCGGAACGCTAACCAGGAATCATCCAACTACTCCATCATCCGGCTGGCCGATGTGTACCTCATGTATGCCGAAGCGCTATATGAAAGAAACAACGCCATCACCGATGCCCAGCTGGACGAGTCGGTCAACAGGGTAAGGGCAAGAGCAGGCGTGGCCCCCTTAACCAATGCCCTGGCTACCACCCACGGACTCAATATCCTGGAAGAAATACGGAATGAAAGAGCCCGGGAACTGTACCAGGAAGGCTTACGGCTCGACGACCTGCGGCGCTGGGGTATTGCCGAGCAGGCATTGGGAGAGTCTACCTGCGGCATGGTAGTGGGAGATGCCAGCTATACTACGGCCTTCCGGAACGCCAGCGGTGCCGCCACGGCCAACTATAACCCGGCCACTTTTGTATGGGGAGAGGAAACCGTACCCACGGCTGCCGGAAACCTCAAATGTGTGGTCATTGACAGTAAGAGTAACCGGAACTTTGACCGGAGAAACTACCTCTTCCCTATCCCGTCAGGGCAGATAGCACTTAACCCCGGCCTGGTGCAGAATCCCGGATACAATTAAAACCAACCTTAAAAAATTGATTATGAAAACATTAAAATATATCTCCTCCCTGGTGGCCGTCATCGTATTCCTGGCGGGCCTGGCAGGATGTGAAAAAGGCCCGAACTTTAAGGAATACTACTTCCCGGCCCCGGTGGTAGAGAACTTTTCTCCACAGACAGGCTATTCCGGAGAAGACATTATCATCACCGGAAAGGATTTCGGTACCAACATCAACGCCGTTAAGGTATTCTTTGGTGAGATACGCTCCGACTCTATCCGGAGTGTGGAAGACAACCGGATTGTGGTAAAGGCACCGGCTAACGGAGTATCGGCCCCTATCCGGGTGGCAGTTTATGCCAAAGAAAATGAAAGTACAGCCCCTTTTACATTTTTACCTTCTGCTGCCATCAGCAAAGTAAGCGCTGAAAAGGGGAAAGCCGGCGATGTGGTCACCATTGACGGTGAGAACTTCGGCACCGAAGCCGCTAAAATCAAAGTGATTTTCTCCGGCGTGGAAAGCGAGATTATCTCCGTCACCAATAACCGGATCACCTTTAAGATTCCGGATACAAAATCAGGTAATTTAATCCTGGTGGTAGACCGTCAGCGGCTTACAGGTCCGTATATGCTGATCGGCACTGAAAAACTTTCAGGCACTATCTTCGGCCACAGCGGGTCGTGGGGCAATAACGCAGCTACCACCATCCAGGCGGCTTTTGACGGCAATATCGCTACGTTTGTAGATGGCCTTACAGCAGTAGGTTACATGGGCTATGACCTGGGCAAAGGGAAAGCGGCCCGCTTGACTTCAGTGCGGTTTGCGCCCAGAACCTCCCACCCGCAGCGGATGACCGGTGGTGAAATCCGGGGAGCCAATGACCCCAGCCTGAATGACTTTAAGGTTCTGGCTACCATCAGCACCCAGCCTCCGGTGAATGTGTACACCGAGCTTTCTATCAGCTCGGAAGAGACATTCCGGTACGTGTATTACTATACGACAAACGGGAACGGGAACATCGCCGAGATTGAATTCTATGGCAATGTGGTGGATAAGCCGCTGCCCATAGGAAAAATGATCTTTGAATTTAATATGCCAGGCGATAATGAAGGATGGAAACCCCAACAGGGCGGAACCTGGACCGTAGCTAACGGCGCACTGAATGTAACCTTTACCCAGGCTACAGGAAACAAAAGGTCAGACCTGGCACTACTGGTGGGTAACAATGGTGACCCGGTTACTATTCACACCGGCAACTACCCGATTTTTGCGATCAAATTCAACAAACCTACACAAGGCAACGTGGTATTTGACACCAATTTCGGCTCGTTTGGCAACGGCAATAACAAATACGCCTCTGACTATGCCGACAAAGACGTGTATTACTATGACATGTCTGCGCTGGGAATGGGTACAGCAGCACCGCGGCCAAACGAAGAAATTACCTTCACCGGCACCTTCCAGCTCAAAATAGCCGACGTGCCCCAGGCCAACCCGGCCACGGGCTACAGTGTGCAGTGGATAAGGACGTTTGCCAGCAAACAGGAACTGGAGAATTTTATTAAGTAATGAATAAGAAATTAGCTGTTAGAAATTAGAAGCGGCCCGCCGCTGCGGCTAGCTGCTGGTGTACTAATTTCTAACAGCTAATTTCTAACAGCTAATCGCTAACAGCCAAACTTTACACGGATGAAAAAAAGCAAAATTCTGGTACTTCTGCTAAGTACTTTCATCATAAGTATTGCCTGCTCTCAAAAACCCGGGGGCACACCAGACCCCGGGGAGGGCAATCCTTCTCCCGCAGGAAACCTGAAATATGTGGATACCCTGGCTCACAGCGCTCCCTTTGTACATGAGGGAATGATTCACCGGCAACAAGACTTTGACCGCGTAAAGAGAAACCTGGAGGCCGGGAAAGAACCCTGGCTTTCGGGGTGGAACAAGCTGACCGCTAATTCCCATGCGCAGCTCACTTATACTGCCGCCCCGGTGGCAAAGCTGATCAGGGGAGGCCGCTCGGCAGAAGAACCCGAGCCGGATAACTATTCCCGCGCTTTTAATGATGTGGCTGCGGCCTATCAGCTGGCGCTTCGCTGGAAAATCACAGGCCAGGAGGCCTATGCTGCCAAAGCCGTAGAAATATTAAATGCCTGGGCGCGGACCTGCAAAACCATCAGCGGCAACTCCAACACCGCGCTGGCCGCCGGCATTTACGGCTACCAGTTTGCTACCGCCGGCGAGCTTCTCAGGGGATACGCCGGGTGGAAAGCCGATGATTTCAAAGCCTACCAGAAGTGGATGCTGGACGTATTCTACAGCCTTAACCGGGCATTTCTGACTACACACTGGGGCACCTGCATTACCCATTACTGGGCCAACTGGGACCTGTGCAACCTGGCTTCCGTGCTGGCCATCGGGGTGCTGACGGATCGCCGCGACATTTATAATTACGGGGTAAACTACCTGCAAAGAGGCCCGGGCAACGGGAACATCCTGAAAGCCCTGAACTATGTACACCCTGACGGCCTCGTACAGCTGCAGGAAAGCGGCCGCGATCAGGGCCATGCCACCCTCTGCATTGCCTTGCTGGGCGTAATCTGCGAGATCGCCGAAACCCAGGGCGATGACTTCTATGGCTTTGACGATAACCGGATCTTAAAGGCAGCTGAATATACAGCAAAATACAATGTAGCCCGGCTCTCTGTTCCGTTCAGAGAATACACCTACGGTTCAGGAACCAACTGCATACAAAACACCCATACAGTCATCAGTGCCGACGGCAGAGGCACGGTAAGGCCCATGTGGGAATCACTCTATAACCACTACGTAAAGAAAAAAGGACTCAGCGGTACCTATACGCAAATGGCCGCCGGGACAGTCAGGCCCGAGGGCGGTGGCGGAGATTATGGCCCTAACAGCGGCGGTTTTGACCAGCTGGGATTCGGCACATTAATGTATAACTTAGATTAAACAGAACGGATAGTATGAGATATCGCTTAGTTTCGCTCCTGGTGATTCTGTTTTCCTGCGGAAGCCGGGAAAACATTCAGAAAGACACGGAATACGGCCTGGCCCGCATTCAAAAAACCCTGGAGAGCCTGCCCTCCACCCGCCCGAATATACCACGAAATGTCACCGACGAAAGCGGACGCTGGAAGTACATTGACTACAAAGACTGGACCAGCGGCTTCTGGCCCGGCACCCTGTGGTATGCGTATGAAGCGTCCGGAAACGACATGTTTAAGGTAGCCGCCGACAGCTTCTCCCGTCAGCTTACCCCCTTATCCCGGGAGCCGGCCTTTGACCATGACCTGGGCTTCCAGGTTTTTAACAGCTTCGGAAACGGCTACCGGCTCACCGGGAATCCGGAATACAAAAAAATCATCCTGGCTACGGCAGATACCCTGGCCACGCTCTTTAACCCTAAGGTAGGTACCCTGCTGTCGTGGCCCCGGGAAGTGCCGGGAGTAGACTGGCCCCTCCGCCACAATACCATCATGGATAACATGATTAACCTGGAGCTGCTTTTCTGGGCTTCCAAAAACGGAGGCCGGAAAGAACTGTACGATATGGCCGTAAGCCACGCCGAAAAGACCATGAAACACCAGTTCCGCCCGGATCACACCTCTTTTCACGTAGTGGTATATAACAAAGATAACGGCAACGCTGTTAAGCAGATCACCCATCAGGGCTACAGCGATCAGAGCATGTGGGCCCGCGGGCAGGCATGGGCCATTTACGGTTATACCATGGTCTACCGGGAAACCGGCGATCCGAAATTCCTGGACTTTGCCCAAAAAGTAACCCATGTTTACCTCGAAAAACTACCCGAGGATTTAGTACCTTTCTGGGATTTTAACGATCCCGACATCCCCAACAGCCCCCGGGATGCCTCGGCAGCAGCCATAGTGGCTTCGGCCCTGCTGGAGCTCTCTACGCTGACACAGGACAAACAGCTGGCTGAAACGTATTGGAACAAGGCCGAAAAAATGCTCGGCTCGTTATCAGAGCACTACCACACCCGCGGAAAAAATACGGCTTTACTGGCCCAGGTAACCGGCCATAAGCCTAACGGAAGTGAAATAAACGCTTCTATCAACTATGCAGACTATTACTACATGGAGGCGTTATTAAGATACAGGAACCTTAAAAAAATATGATGAACTACCCTACCCGCATTGCCCTGATTGCTGCTTTAGGCGGCTTCCTGTTTGGATTTGAAACATCGGTTATCTCCGGCGCAGAGCAGATTATCCAGCAGCTCTGGGGCCTCGACTCCTTCTGGCTGGGATTTACGGTGACCTCAAGCCTCATCGGCACCGTATTGGGAGCCCTGATTATAGGCGGCCCCGCCCAGAAGTACGGCCGCAGAAAGGTGCTCTTTGCCATAGCCGTTTTTTACTTCTTTTCAGCGCTGGGCTGTGCCCTTACCGATCAATGGGCCGGATTTGTATTTTTCCGCTTTTTAGGCGGCATCGCCGTTGGCGCCTCTTCGGTGGTGGGCCCTATGTACATTTCTGAAATAGCGCCGTCGTCAAGCCGGGGCCGGCTGGCCGGGATGTTCCAGCTGAACATTGTGGCCGGTATCCTGGTAGCCTACTTAACCAACTACCTCCTTGCCGGGTTAGACCACTCCTGGCGTTACATGCTCGGAATCATGGCAGTGCCCGCGCTTATCTTCTACCTGCTTCTCTGGTTTATTCCTGAAAGCCCGAGGTGGCTGGTGGGGAAAGGCCGGATAGACGAAGCCCGGAAAATTTTCCGGAAATCAGGGGATGAGGAAGCCCTGGAAAGGGCCATTCTGGCAAACGCAGCCTCAGGCACACGGGAATCGCTTTTTAACGGGAAATACAACAAACCCATTTTTTATGCCGTGCTGCTGGCCATGTTTAACCAGCTGTCAGGGATCAATGCCATTCTCTATTATGCCCCCAGGATTTTTGAGATGGCCGGTTTCAACAGGTCAGATGCCTTCCAGCAGTCGGTGTACATCGGCCTGGCCAACTTCCTGTTTACGTTACTGGCCATGACGGTCATTGACCGGTTTGGCCGTAAAAAACTGTTGCTGACAGGAGCAGCAGGCATGGTGGTTTTCCTTATTTTAACGGCTCTGGCCTTTAACAGCCCTGACGGTGGCGGCGCTTATGTCATTTTCTACCTGGTGGGTTTTATTGCTTTTTTTGCATTTTCGCAAGGGGCCGTTATCTGGGTATTTATCTCCGAAATCTTCCCGAATTCGGTTCGTTCACAAGGCGGCTCACTGGGCAGCTTCACGCACTGGATTATGGCGGCCGTTATCTCCTGGGTTTTCCCGGTCATTGTGGAAGCCAGTCCCGTGGGCGGGTTTTATGCCTTCCTGTTTTACGCAGCCATGATGCTGGCCTCCTTCATTTTTATCTGGCGCGTGATGCCTGAAACCAAAGGAAAGAGCCTGGAGCAGATTCAGAAAGAGCTGGGTATAGACTAAAACTTTTAATTCAATATGCTTAAACATCGGGTAATATTATTGATAACATGGCTTGCGGGAATAAACGCCTTTGCCCAACCGCACCAATGGAGCCTTTCTTCCCCGGATAAAAAATATACGGTGGCTATTGAGCAGCGCCGGGAGAAAGACGGGAAAAAGCAGCTTTATTACCGGGTAAACTACGAAGGTAAGGCCGCTGTTCTGGAATCTGAGCTGGGTGTTCTGATAGAAAACCAGCTGTTTGAGTCGGCCATGGGCATCGAGAACGACCCCGGCGAACAATGGTTTGAAAACCTCGACTTCAGGAAAACATCCGAAAGGGCGGTGAGCAGCTCCTGGAAACCGGTGTATGGTGAAAGAAGCACCGTAAAAGAGAATTTTTCAGAGCTCACCCTGCATTTTACCAAATTTGAGCAGGTAAACGAGCTGGCCGAGGGTAACCTGGGCACTTCTTACGACAAGCGCCGGAGCTACGAAGCGCAGGTGATTTTCAGAGCCTATAATGAAGGCATTGCCTTTGCCTATCATTTCCCGGAAACCAAAAACGGAGCATTTCTGCACATCACCGGCGAGCAGACTTCCTTTACATTCCCTGCCGGCACCGTAGCATACCATGAACGGTGGGCGCAGGGCCCCTACCACCTGCTGCCCTTGAGCGGGTGGAAAGACGAAAGCGAACGGCCCTTAACTTTAAAGCTGGAAAACGGCCTGTACGTGGCCCTGCTGGAAGCGCGCATGACCGACTATTCGCGAGGGAAATTTAAGCTGGCCGCCGAAAACAGGCTACAGGTTTCGCTCTATGATAACCTGAACGTGACTACTCCCTACACCACCCCCTGGCGGGTGATCATGGCGGGCCATACCGCCGGTGAGCTGCTTCAGAACAATGACCTGGTGCTGAACCTGAACGACGCCAATGCAATCAAAAATACGGACTGGATCCAACCCGGAAAAGTGATCCGGTCAGGGCTGACCACCAAAGACGCCAAAGCCTGTGTGGATTTTGCCGTACAGCGGAACCTGCAATACGTACACCTGGATGCCGGCTGGTACGGCCCCGAAATGAAAGTGAGCTCCGATGCCTCCCAAGTGGCGGAAAACCGGGATATTAACATGCCGGAAATCGTACAATATGCCCGGGAACGGGGTATCGGTGTATTTCTCTACATCAATCAGCGGGCACTGACGCAGCAAATCGACACCCTGTTTCCCCTGCTCCGGAAGTGGGGCATCAGTGGCGTTAAATTCGGGTTTGTGCATGTGGGTTCCAACCGCTGGACCGTGTGGCTGCACGAAGCCGTAAAAAAAGCAGCCGAGCATCACCTCATGGTAGACATTCATGACGAATACCGCCCCACGGGCTTCAGCCGCACCTACCCTAACCTGCTCACCCAGGAGGGTATTCACGGCAACGAGGAAATGCCGGATGCCACGCACAATACCATCCTGCCCTTCACGCGTTTCCTGGCCGGTGCCGGTGATTATACCATCTGCTACTACAACCCGCGTATAAAAACCACCCATGCCCATCAGCTGGCCCTGGCAGCGGTGTATTACAGCCCGCTACAGTTTATGTACTGGTACGATAACCCCTCACTTTACCGCGGAGAGCCCGAAATTGAGTTCTTTGACCGGGTAAAAACGGTCTGGGACGATACAAAAGTGCTTAACGGGGAAATCGGCCAATACGCCACCGTGGCCCGCAGAAGCGGAGAAGAGTGGTTTGTGGGGTGTATTGGGAACAATGACGGGCAAAACCTTTCTTTTGACCTCTCGTTTCTGGAAAACGGGAAAAGCTACATAGCCAAAACCTATACCGATGATGAGACCGTACCCACCCGCACAAAAGTGAAAGTGCAAAGCTTTTTGGTGAACAGCAGCACTGAGCTGAAGCTGGTCCTTACAAAGAGCGGCGGGGCGGCCATACACCTGGTTCCGGCTACTGAAAGTGACATCAACACCTTTAAAAAGAAGATTCAAAAGAATTTACAGCTATAACACATGAAGAAACTGCTTCTATACTTCGGCTTATGCGGCCTTCCGGCGCAGGCCCAGGTTTCTGATACCTGGGTAGCTGACCGGGGCAATGGTACCTACCGGAATCCCATCATCCATGCTGACTATTCCGACCCCGATGTGGTGCAGATAGGCAACGATTATTACATGACGGCCTCCAGCTTTAACTGCCTGCCCGGCCTGCCCATCCTGCATTCAAAAGACCTGGTCAACTGGCAGCTGGTGAATCACGCTATTCATCGGCTGGAGCCGGCCGAAGTCTTTGACATTCCGCAGCACGGTAAGGGCGTGTGGGCACCCTCATTTTATAAGCACAAAGACGAGCTGCGGATCTATTACGGCGACCCGGATTACGGCGTATTTATGGTAAAAACCAAAGACCCGCTGGCCGAATGGGAAGCCCCCGTGCTGGTTCTTCCGGGAAAAGGCATTATTGACCCCGCAGTGCTTCAAGACGATGACGGCCGGCTGTACATGGTAGCCGCCTGGGCGGCCAGCCGGGCGGGTGTCAACAGCCTTTTAACCCTGTACCCCTTAAATGAAGACGGAACAAAGGTCACAGACAGCGGAAAACACATTTTTGACGGCCACGGCAAGCACCCCACCGTAGAAGGCCCCAAGCTGTACAAAAGAAACGGCTACTACTACATCTTTGCCCCGGCAGGCGGCGTGGCTACCGGCTGGCAGCTGATTCTGCGCTCCAAAAATATCTACGGCCCCTACGAAGAAAAAGTGGTGCTGGCCCAGGGGAACACCGCCGTTAACGGCCCGCACCAGGGCGGCTGGGTAGAGACGCCCTCCGGCGAAAGCTGGTTTATCCATTTCCAGGACAAAGAAGTGTATGGGCGTATTGTTCACCTTCAGCCGGTAAAATGGGTCAATGACTGGCCCCTGATGGGCGAAAAGCAGGATGTTAACGGCACCGGCCAGCCGGTTTTAGCGTACCGTAAGCCTGCAACCGGCACGGTAGCGCCCCTTAGCAACCCGGCAGAAAGCGATGAATTTGATACCGGCCGGCTGGGCCTTCAATGGCAATGGCAGGCCAATCCTAAAATTCAGTGGAGCGCCCTGCTGCCCGGTTCAGGCTACCTGAGGCTGTTTAATTACCGGGTGCCGCAAAACAGCGTCAACCTCTGGACCGTACCTCACCTGTTGCTGCAGAAGTTTCCGGCCCCCGCCTTTACCGCCACCACCGAAGTCAGATACACGGTGGAATGGGACGTATGGCAGGGCAAGAAAGCCGGCCTGGTGGTTATGGGAAATGATTACGCCTACCTGGCCATTGCCAAAGACTCAGAAGGGTATAAGCTGGAACAGTCCGTATGCAAAGAGGCGTTTAAACCAACCCCGGAAGAACTGGTGGAAACCAAAAGAATCAGCAGCCCCCTGGCTTACCTGCAGGTAAAAGTAAGTGAGCCTGACGGCATCTGTCAATTCTATTACAGCGAAGACAACCGGGATTTCCATCCCATCGGCAAGCCTTTCCAGGCTCAGAAGGAGCTTTGGGTAGGCGCCAAAATCGGGCTGTTCAGCATTGCCGACCCGGCGTACCGGCACGGTAGCTATGCAGACTTTAACTGGTTCAGAGTGAGACAATAACATTTACTTATATGAATAATAACATTTTTAAATCAATCCTGTTTTTCTTCCTGTTATTTAACGGGGCAGTAATCACCGCACAGGATAAGCTCGTAGTGTACCCCGTGTCATCGCCTGACCTGACCAACGGTGACTTTACCACCCGGGTAAGAATAGCGGGCGGGCAGTGGCAAACACTCCCCAATTACAGCATCACCGTAGCCAATGTGGTCAACTACCAGAAAAAGCTGGAACAGGCCTCAGTCAGCTATTTTGCCTTTGAAGGCGAGGTGGAAGTGGCTGTCACCTATAACAAAGAACCGGTAAAAGAGGTACGCGTACGTCCTTTATCGTACGGTATAACACCTGCCGTTCAGGGCAATACCATCACCTTCAGGCTGAAGCAGGCCCGGAACCTCTCGGTGGAGATCAACGGCGACATCTTCCATAACCTCCACCTTTTTGCCAACCCGGTGTATAAGGATCTGCCCCGCAAAGGCGACCCGGATGTAATTTACTTCGGGCCCGGAGTGCATACCCTGGAAAACGGCGTGCTGGCCATTCCGTCAGGGAAAACCGTTTACGTAGACGGCGGAGCCTACATCAAAGGCCAGTTTCTCTTTGACAAGGTACAAAATGCAAAGCTCATGGGGCACGGCATGATGGATCAGTCCGTTCGGCTTACCATACGTATCGCCTATTCACAGAACATTGAAGTAGACGGCCTGCTGGCCTCCCAATGCCTCAGCGGCGGCTCTGACGGCGTGATGATCCGGAATGTAAAAGCCATCAGCCACCTGCAATGGGGCGACGGCATGAACGTCATGGCCAGTAATAACGTCACCTTTGACGGTGTTTTTAACCGCAACTCGGACGACTGCACCACCGTTTACGGAACACGCCACGGCTACAAGGGCGGGTGCAAAAACATCCTCATGAAAAACTCCACCCTGTGGGCCGATATCGCCCACCCTATCCTGATCGGTACGCACGGAAGCACGCCCGAACCCGAGATCCTGGAGAACATCACCTATCAGAACATCGATATCCTCGATCACAAAGAAGCCCAGATGGATTACCAGGGCTGCATGAGCCTGAATGCGGGCGACAGCAACCTGATCCGGAACGTCACTTTTGAGGATATACGCGTAGAAAACTTCCGGCAGGGGCAGCTGCTGAACATCCGGGTATTCTTTAACAGCAAATACTGTACTTCACCCGGCCGGGGCGTAGAAAACATATGGTTCAAAAACGTGACCTACACCGGCACCAACGCCGAAATCTCTGTCATTGAAGGCTATGACGAAAACCGGAAAGTAAAAGACATCGTCTTTGAAAACCTGGTCATTAACGGTCTGAAAATCTCAGATAAAATGCCCGGCAAGCCCGGCTACTACAAAACCGGCGACGTAGCCCGGATATTCATCGGGAATCATGCAGAAGGTGTAATTTTTAAATAGACATTACCTATGTTCAAAAAGATATTTCTATTCTTCCTGGTCGGCTTTTCTGCTTTTGCGCAGGAGATCCCTGTACACCTGAAAACCTATTTCCCGGATATCCCGGAAGTCACTGCCGGTAAAGCAAGTATCCGGCAGGTGATGGAGCAAAAACCGGAGCTCAAAAAGCTCTACACCAGCTCCCGGGCCCAGGTAGAAGAATTCGTGAAAAAGCACCTGGAAGATTCTACCTGGATGCCCTCACGCCTGCAGATGTACTGGAATAACCGGTACACCGACATCTACATCAAAGGCGGGGTGTTTTCACATGCCGACGGGCAGGCGCCCGTACCCACCGTAAAATTCCCGGGCAGCCGTGACCACGTCACCGTGTATGCCATGCCCAAAATAGAAGACATTGCTCCCTATTCGGATGACCCGCGTGGTAACTACCTGCTTAACCGAAGCAAGCCCGGCAGCCCGCAGGAATGGGCCGATCCGGTCAAGAGCGCCAAAGTAATAGAGAGCATCAATAATCACCTGATGGGGCTGGCCTACAAGGCGGCCGTAGTATATTGGGTATCGGGTGAAGAGCCTTATGCCGATTTCGCCCTGGCTCTTTTTGATACCTATATGACCGGCATGTACTACCGCCATGCCCCCACAGACCTCAGTAACGGGCATCACGGCACCATTGCCGGCCTGTCTACCTACGAGGTGATCCAGGAAGTAAACATGCTGAAAAACCTGACCGGCACCTATAAATTCCTCTATAATTATATTCAGCAAAACAAAAAAACAAAGGACAAAATCTATACCGGTACCTTTAAAAAATGGGCTGACGTACAGATCACTAACGGCGTGGCTTTTAATAACTGGAACCTCATGCAGGCCATCAATATCCTGAATATAGCGGCGCTGCTGGGGCCGGATACCGCTTATGCCGATAAAAAGGGGGCCGAATACTACATTGATCACGTGCTGAATACCAGCACTGAGAGGCAATGGTCGCTTCAAAAGCTGGCCCAGGCCGGTTTTGATCCGCAAACCGGCCTCTGGAACGAATCGCCGGGCTACTCCCTCATGGTGCTTTCCGACTTCACGGGCTTTGTGCATACCTTTGATGAGCTCTTCGGGCTGGATATTCTCCCCTACTTCCCGGTACTTGAAAAGGCGGCCCTGGCACCGGCACAATACCTGTTTCCGAACGGCTACATCACGGCTTTCGGCGACAGCTATTACCGGCGGGTGCATGTAAACGGAGCCCTGGAATTAATAGCCCATGCCCAAAAGCATGGAAAACGGGAGCTGGAAGAAAAGCTGACCCGCTTTGTAAAAGCACTGGAAAATGAAAACAAAAAATGGGGCGGAGAAAGCCTCATCCGCTGGTCAAACGCCTCCGCCAATAACCTGGTGATCACCCCGCCTTTCCGGCTCGATGAAAGCATTCCGGCAGGGAATATCCGGGACTACATCACCCCGGTATTCTACTCGCCTAAAGTAAGCTATTTTGCGCAGCGAAACGGCAGCGACCCCAAAAACGGCCTGATGGTGGCCATGACCGGTTCCAAAGGAAACCACATGCATGCTAACGGCATCTCCATGGAAATTTTCGGTAAAGGCATGGTGATGGGGCCCGATGCCGGCATAGGTACCAGCTACTTTTCCAGCGATTACCTCGAATATTACTCCCGTTTCCCCGCCCATAATACGGTGGCCGTAGACGGCATTTCCAACTATCCCGAAATGAAAAGTAACCACGGCTTCAGCGTAGTCAGCAGCTATCCCGCTTCCACGCAGCCGGGCGGCTGCTTCCCGGACATTACTTTTGGTGACCTCTATTTTAACGAGCCCGAAACCGGCTCTGATCAGCGGAGATTTACGGCTATCGTCCGGGTGAATGAGCAGGCGGGCTATTACCTCGACGTCTTCCGCTCGGCCCGGAGAGACGGCGAAGACCGCTTTCACGATTACTTTTATCACAATATGGGCCAGGAGCTTCAGCTTTCGGAGGGCGACGGAAAACCGCTTTCGCTTTCGGCCACCCAGGGCTTGTCGTTTTCAGGCGGCCACCTGTTTGCCTATGACTACTTCTGGGGTAAAAAATCGGTTGCCACCGCCAGCGACATCCATGCCCGCTTTCGCCTTTCCGTGCCCGGCCGCGAGAACATTTACATGAATGTATGGATGAAAGGCTACCCCGACCGTGAGGTATTTTCAGTAAAAGCGCCGCAAACCAAGTCTTTCCGCGGCCATGTTATGATTCCTGACAGCATAGCGGCCCTGCCCACTCCTACCCTGGTGGTGCGGCAAAACGGAGAGGCCCGCACCAGGCCCTTCGTGGCCGTCTATGAGCCTGCTTCAGACAGCGAACCACCGGTAATCCGCAGCATTAAAAGCACGGAAACCGGCAGGGAGGAGCTGATCGCTCTGGAAATAGAATCGGCTGGCGGAATCACCGACCGGATCTACAATTCCGCAGAGCCCGGGAAGGTCAAAGAAGAATTTGAAGGCACTTTCGGCCTGGTCAGAACGGAAAACCAGAAGCTGAAAACACTCTTCCTGGGCCAGGGTAAACAGCTGTCCGCCGAAGGATACGCCATCACTTTGCAGGAAGCCGGGTCGGCCGTCCTTCATTTTGAAAACGAAGGCATCTATTTTACCACCACCCGGCCCGGTGTGCTGACCCTTCCGGCAACTTCCGGCATGCAGAAACTGATGCTGAAAGGTAAAACAGTACAGGCCGTAAAGAGCGGTAAAAGTTTGAAGTTTAACGTGCCGGTGACAGATTATCAAAAGTTATAAGCAGGTACAAAAAGGAAGAGTTTGTCTGAAAAGTACGATTCTCGACTTCGCTTGGTTCTCGACTTCGCTCGAACTGACAAGTGGTGCCCATGATCCAAAGAGAAACGGTATTGGCTCGAATTAAGACAAGGCACAGTGAAAGTGTCAGTTCGAGCGAAGTCGAGAACCAAGCGAAGTCGAGAACCAAGCGAAGTCGAGAACCAAGCGAAGTCGAGAATCGCGATAGACTCAACAACATAACTTTTTATACACCTTGTTTAAAATATATAATTTTAATGAGTTTAATAGTACATAATATAAAAAAAATACTTCTCCTTCTCCTGGTCACCGCCTCTCTATGCCGGGCCCAGTCGGTTTATCCCGGCCTCCACGGCAGCCGGATCACCCAACCCCTGAAAGGGGAAGTGAAGGCTTACGGCTTTGACCTGAAAGATGTAAAGCTGCTGGATTCACCGTTTCGTCAGAACATGGAGCGCACCTCCAAATGGATACTTTCTATCGATGTAAACCGCCTTCTGCACAGTTTCAGGAACAATGCGGGCGTAGCGGCGGGTCGTGAAGGCGGTTACATGACCGTCAGCAAGCTGGGGGGCTGGGAATCGCTGGACTGTGAATTAAGGGGGCATACCACGGGCCATATTCTGTCGGCCCTGGCTTACCTCTATGCCTCTACCGGTGAAGAAAAATATAAAATCAAAGCCGACAGTCTGGTGCAGGGCTTAGGCGAGGTGCAGGAGGCGCTGTTTCAATTGGGTCAGAACGGGTTTATCTCGGCCTACTCAGAAAACCTGATTAACCGAAATATTGCCGGCAAAAGTGTCTGGGCTCCCTGGTACACGCTTCATAAAATCTATGCCGGACTCATAGATCAATACCTCTTTACCGGTAATCCCGGGGCACTGGATATCATGAAGGGCGCGGCCCACTGGGCGTATCAAAAGCTGAAACCGCTCAGCGAAGACCAGCGCCGGCTGATGCTCCGCAATGAATTCGGCGGGACAAACGAGGCTTTTTATAACCTCTACTCCATCACGGGTGACCCCAAACACCAGGAATTAGCCGTGTTTTTCTATCATAACGACGTGATTGACCCGCTGGCCGAACAAAAAGATGAATTTTACTTCAAACATGCCAATACCTTTATACCCAAGGTGATCGGTGAAGCCCGCAATTATGAATTAAACGCCAGCCAGCGCTCCCGGGGTATCGCTCAATATTTCTGGAATGCCGTAAATAACCACCAGACCTTCTGTACCGGTGGAAACAGCCACAAAGAGAAATTCATTTACACCGATAAGCTTTCTGAAAACCTGACCGGTTACACCCAGGAAACCTGCAATACCAATAATATGCTGAAGCTTACCCGCCACCTGTTTACGTGGGAAGCCCTGCCTGCCTATGCCGACTTTTACGAAAGGGCGCTTTATAACCATATCCTGGGTCAGCAGGACCCTGAAACCGGCATGGTGGCTTATTTTTTACCCCTTCTGCCGGGAGCGCATAAGTTATACAGCACTCCGGACCGGTCTTTCTGGTGCTGCGTGGGAACCGGTTTTGAAAACCACTCGAAATACGGTGAAGCCATCTACTATCATGACGGCAACGGCTTATATGTAAACCTTTTTATTCCTTCTGAGCTTACCTGGTCTGAAAAGGGGCTGAAAGTACGCCAGGAAACCCGTTTTCCGGAAGATGAAAACGTGAAGCTGACCATCAGCACTACGGCAAAAAGCGTAAAAGCCCCGGTTTATCTCCGTTACCCGTACTGGGCATCGAACGTGGAAGTCAGGGTGAATGGCCGGCCCGTTAAAATTAACCAGGTACCTTCTTCCTACATTACACTCGACAGAAGCTGGGCTAACGGCGATGTGATTGAGATCCGGTACCCCATGAGCCTGCATTTGTCAGAAACCAATGATAACAAAGACGTAGCGGCCGTTATGTACGGGCCGCTGGTGCTGGCAGGTGCCATGGGCACGGAAGGAATTACCTCGGTCTTCTCAGATCCGGAAGAATATAACGACTACTATACCTTTGACTACCGGGTTCCGGCCGGCCTGGCCCGGCAAATTACCCTGGGAGACCGCAAGCTGAATGCCCGGATCCTACCGGTGGAAGGCAAAAAGCTCACCTTCCGGACGGTGGAGGAAGGCATCACCTTAAAACCCATTCACCAGGTACACCGCGAGCGTTATGTGGTCTACTGGAACCTGAAATAGCAATAGCCTCAAAGATAAATGTTAGTTTAGCGGAAAAATAAAAAAGCAGAATGAAACTGAAAGTCTTGTCTTTGTTTGCCGTAGCCGGGCTGGCCTCGTGCTCCCCCAAAATACTCCGGATTGTGGTTGAAAACCCAATTCAGGTGAACCGTGCTTCTGAGCTGGTAGAAACAGATGCCGGAAAAATAAAATCGAAAATAAAGTCGGAGGCCTTTATACTAAAAAATGCCGGAGGTGAAGAGGTTACCTACCAGATTACCTCTGACGGAAAACTGGTTTTTCAGGCGGGTACCGGCCCCAACGGAACGGCCACTTTCAGCGTGGAAAAGGGCACGCCGTCTGCACCCCAACCGGTAACCTATGCCCGGTTTATCCGGGAAAGAAAAGACGATTTTGCCTGGGAAAATGACCGGGTGGCTTTCCGGGTGTATGGCCCCGCACTGGTAGCCGTAGACGGGCCCAGCAACGGGATCGACATCTGGTATAAGCGCACCCCCGGGCTGGTCATCGACAAATGGTACAAAGCCGACCTGGCCGGCATAGCCTCTTATCACGATGACCACGGCGAAGGCCTGGACGATTACAAAGTAGGCAGAACCCTGGGTGCCGGTGCTATGGCCCCCTGGGGGAAAGATCAGCTGTGGCTGAACCAGAATTTCGAAACCCAGGAAATCCTGGATAACGGCCCGCTGAGAACCACTTTCCGGCTGACGTATAAAAACCTGGATGTGGACGGCTCTTCTGTCAGCGAAACAAGAACCATTTCACTCGATGCCGGTTCCCAGTTAAGTAAGATCACCCAGGCCTACGGCACCACCCTTCCTATGGAAGTGGCCGCCGGCATAGTGAAGCGGCCCGGCAGTAAAGCGGCAGAAGTAAGTGCCGACAAAACCTTCCTGGTTTACAACGAGCCCGACACCCGCAAGGCCTCAGGCGTTTACGTAGCGCTGCTTAAGCCCGAGGGCTGGGAGAAAGTGACCGAAGCGCACTCTCACACCCTGGCAATCACCCGGTACAGCCCTGGTCAACCGGTCACCTATTACACCGGTTACGGCTGGGATAAGTACGGTTTTGAGAACCGGCAGGCCTTTGAAACCTATCTCCGGGAGTATGTACAGAAACTCAAGCACCCTCTAAAAGTAAAAATCAGATAACCGTGAACTACCGCCTGCTCCTGCTTGCACTGCTGGTTTCTTTCCCTTCGTTTTCAGCCGTATGGCAATGGTCTGTGCAGGTGAGGAGCACGGTTTCAACCGAAACCAACGAGCACCCCACGGCTTTTTTATGGATGCCAGAAAACTGTAAAAAGGTAAGAGCGGTGGTGATAGGCCAGCATAATATGCAGGAAGAAGGCATCCTGGAGCATCCCGCTTTCCGGAAGGCCCTGCGGGAAGCGGGCATTGCTGAAATCTGGATCACGCCGGGCCTGGACCCGCTTTTTAACCCGGAAAAAGACAGTAAAATATTCTTTGAAGAAATCCTGGAAGCCCTGGCAAAGCAATCGGGCTATACGGAGCTGGCCTTTGCCCCGGTTATCCCTATCGGGCATTCGGCCTATGCCACCTACCCGTGGACTTTCGCGGCCTGGCACCCTGACAGAACACTGGCCGTGATTTCAGTTCATGGCGATGCCCCCCGGACACACCTGACAGGATGCGGGAAGCCCAATCACGACTGGCAGCACCGGAATACCAACGGTGTTCCAGGCCTCATGGTGATGGGCGAATACGAATGGTGGGAGGACCGCCTAATACCCGCCATTCAGTACAAAAACAAGTATCCGGAAGCTCCCGTATCGCTGCTGGCCGATGCCGGTCACGGCCACTTTGACCATTCCGACAGGCTGGTGGAATACCTGGCCCTGTTTATAAAAAAAGCAGCACATTACCGGCTGGAAAAGAAACCCAACGGCGACCGCCCTCCTGTTCTTCGCAAAACAGATCCGCAAAAAGGTTACCTGGCCGACCGGTGGTATCCTGACCAGCGGACTCCGGCATCAGGCCCTGCCCCCTACTCCTCCTACAAAGGAGACAAAAGTACCGCTTTCTGGTATTTCGACAGGGAGATGGCTGAGCTCACGGAAAAATATTATGCCCAAGCCCGGGGCAAGCAAAACCGGAGCATCGGTTTCCGGGTAAACGGCCGGAACCTGACCTTGAATGAGGACTCTCATGCCCGGTATGCAGCCACTTTGAACCCCATGAATACCGGTCTCACCTTTACCGTGTCTGCATTTTTCACCAACTCTCTGAAACAGGATAAAATAGCCGTAGACAGAATCTGCGGCCCTGTAAGGAAACTGGACGACAGTACTTTCCGGGTTGAATTTTACCGTATGGGGCTTAATAATAGGAAACGGACTCATGATATCTGGCTTATCGCCCGTCATGAGGGTGATCACCTGAACAAAAGCGCCGTCCAGCAGTTAAACCTGAAATTCCCCTATCCGAAAACCGAAGGGAAGCCGCAGAAAATTACTTTCCTTCCCATTCCTGGCTCGCAGAAAAAGGTAAAAAGCATCCCGTTAACAGCACATTCCGACAGCCGGCTTCCGGTCAGCTTTTATGTGAAGCAGGGCCCGGCAGAGATCGAAAACGGTGAGCTCAGGCTGACCCGGATACCTCCCCGGACTAAATTTCCCGTAAAAGTAACCGTGGTGGCGTGGCAGTACGGAAACCCGGAATACCGGACCGCCGAACCCGTAGAGCAGAGCTTTTACATCGGAAACCGAAAATCCGAGCGTTCCCCCGGGAGCTTTTCTGCTTTGGACCGGGAAATCCGGTCGTGGATAGACAGCGGATACTATGCCGGCGCTGCCGTTAAAATCATTCCTAAAAACCAACCTGTATTTGAAGAATATTACGGCGGGTATTCCGATACTACGGCCCTTCATGTGGCTTCCGCCGGGAAATGGGTGGCCGCTGCCGTTATTGCAGTCCTGGCAGACCAGGGAAAGCTTTCCTGGGACGATAAGGTAAGCCGGTATATTCCTGAAATCACCGACGGCAAAAAAGAGGCCACGCTTCGCCAGCTGTTTTCCCATACGGCAGGCTACCCCGATTACCAGCCCGAAGGCAAACGAAGAGACGACTACCCCACACTGCAGGAAGCCGTTTCCCAAATTGCCCCTCTTCCGGCGGATACCCTGCCCGGTACCCGCTTCAAATACGGCGGACTGGCCATGCAGGTGGCCGGGAGAATGGCGGAAATAGCCACCGGGAAAGACTGGGAAACTTTGTTCCGGGAAAACATTGCCCGGCTTTTAGGCATGGAGCATTCTTATTTTGTACCGGTCAGCACGGAACCCGGCTTTAACCCCATGCTGGGCGGCGGGTTCAGGACCTGCCTGAAAGATTATATGAACTTCCTCCGGATGATGGCCGATAACGGCCGCTTTAACGGGAAACAGGTGCTCAGCGCAGAGGTCGTTGCCGAAATCGAAGCCGACCAGGTGAAAACCGCCCGGGTAATCCAGCCGGAATACGTTCTGAAATCGAAGGGCAACGCTCATACTGCTATTTACGGGCTGGGGGTATGGCGGGAAGAGCTGGATGAAAACGGCCGGGCCACCCTCATCAGCAGCCCGGGCTGGGCAGGAAGCTATCCTTTCATAGACCGGAAAACAGGTACCTATGGATTTATCCTGGCCAAAATAAGCGAAAAAGGCCTGAAAGAGGGCTTTTCGGGTTTTTACAGCAGTGCCCGGCTCTCCGTCAGGGCCAGAGAAACCCTAAACAACTAACTGATAATCAAACACTATATAGGTTTCCCTATACTCCTTTTTCTTATAAATGTAGGTTTTTGTAGATTTCCCCACATTTCCCCGGCCAGTACCTTTGTGGCATAAATTCAAATTATCCATGAAAAGAAAACTATCCGGGTTGTTCTTTGCCCTCCTGCTGGTACTGTCGTGTACACAGGAAAACGTCACCTCAAAAGAAGACAACCGTCTTACCCAAGACCGTTTCCTGGCCATGAGCCTGAGAGAGCAGTTTGCTGCAATGACCCAATGGGGCGGTATCTCCCGAATTGATATCAATAACCTTGAGCTTCAACGCATTTCTACCGGGGTGGTTCGTCAATTCTCCGGCTTCTCCTTTAATTACAGCCCCGTCATCGACATTTTCGAACTGGCGGAACAGGGTACAGATACCTATTCTATAGGACTGCGTAAAGGCGGTCCTGCCGGGCAGGTACTGGATGTCTCCGTTACCCTGAAAGAAGGCAGTGGTGCCTGGGCTGAGGTCAACGGCCTGCGATACAATGTTCAGCTAAACAGCTATACGGCAGGAGGCGGCAAGGATGTAGTGGAATATACATTTACACCTACAGGAGCGGTCCCCGGAACTTCCCAAGACTACCTCAACCTGATTGCTGCGTTAAACAACTCCAACAACGGGGATGCGGTACGTCCTGACCTGTTCCTGCCCGACCTCCGGGTACTATCATTGGGAAGCATCAAATTAACCGTGGTCCTCGATTCCACCACAGGAGAACCCGCATGCCCGAGCGTAGCACCCCAAGGAGGACTTACCCACGTAGAGGAGGGAAAATATTTATATGAATCAGCGGGAGGTGCTCAAATTCTCATCAACCGGATATCCAAAGAATCCCTCGTTATTACACTGGGTTACAAAGGCTATTCCAATTTCAGCTACCAGTTCTGGGGAGACTCAAGCGAGGAGATTTTTGACTCTAATCCGGATAACCTGGGCCCGGCCAGTCACGAAAACCTGAACGGCAAACATCTCAAAGACCGGCTGGGAAAGAACAGGACGGTGATTTTCCCCGATGGCACAAAAATGACGTATGAATCTACGGCCCCCTGGTATATGGGCGGTGTAACCCGGATTTCTATTTATGATGGTAAAAATGTACACCACTTCAATATGACCTGTTTCGGCCTGGAATACAGCTCAGCTTCTTCTATGGATACCCAGGAACAGGACGATCTTCAGGCGGATGGAGAAACCAGTACTTTTGAGCTGACCGAAACCGGCCTTATATTTTATAATATCTATAACGAAGATACCGCGGGTAATAAAGTTTACGAAAGAATAGACTTAGGTTCCCTCACGAAAGACAATGAAAAACAGGTCAATGACCTCTATGACGACAAGCGATTAGCACACACCTAATCTGCACAATGAAAAGGGTAGCCAGGGGCGTTGCTTGCGACGCCCCTGCATTACATTTCGCATCATTTTTCACCTAAATAAAAAATTATGACAAGAAAATTATTCGTACCTCTGCTGGCTTTCTTATACCTGTTGTCCTGCTCCCGTCAAAATATACCTTCAGAAGAGCAAAATGCCCCTCTTTCCAAAGACCGTTTTCTGGCCATGAACCTCAAAGAGCAGCTCACAGCCATGACAAAACGGGGAAGCATCTCCCGGATTGATATCAGCAACCTGGAGCTCCAGCGCATTTCTTCCGGGATTGTGAGGAGCTTCCCTGGCTTTTCATTTCAATACTGCCGGGTGATCGAAATCTTTGAACTTGATGAACAGAGTCCCGGTACATATTCCATAGGGCTACGGAAGGGCGGTCCGGCAGGACAGGTGCTGGATGTGGCTGTTACCCTGAAAGAAGGGAGTGATTCCCAAGTGGAGATTAACGGCCTGAAGTATGCCGTTCAGCTCAACAGCTATACCACCGGTGACGGCCAGTATTTAGCAGAATATACCTTCACTCCTACGGGTGAGATACCCGGCACCTCAGAAGATTACCTGAACCTGATAGCTGCCCTGAACAACTCTAACAATGGAGATGTTCCCCGGCCAGATCTGGCTCTTCATGATCTTCGGGTGCTTTCATTGGAGAACCTCAAGCTAACGGTACTTCTTCAGCAGGCACAGACGCAAAAGGCCGGAAAAGCCTGGGATACCACACTGGCCAGTACCCTCGGCAGAAGCGGCCCCGGAACTACACCTGTGGATCCGGTCTATCTCGACACCAACCAGGATGATAAACTGAATATAACCGGCGGAAACAGCGTATGCTTTGATATTAACGGTGACGGCATAAAAGATAAAATTCACGAATGGAATACATCAGATGCCCAACTGGTGTATGATGTAAACCGGAACGGACGCGTGGATGACGGAAAGGAAATTATGAATGAAACGGGCATAGACGGCTCCCAAAACAAATACCGTAACGGCTGGGCGAAAGTCCGTGACATTTTTGACAAAAATGATGATGGCGTTATTGATGGTGATGAACTTCTTTTAACCAGCTACTGGACGGATGTCAACGGGAATGGCACAACTGAGCCGTGTGAGATTAAAACAGCCTGGGAAATGGGTATTATCAAAATAGATATAAATAACCAGATATTTATTTTTGAGGAATAATCAAGCAGGGGCGTTGCTTGCGACGCCCCTGCATTTTTTTATACCCGGTAACTTTTCATGATCCAGCCACCGCCCACCACGTCATCACCTTCGTAGAATACGGCGGCCTGGCCGGGTGCAATAGCCGATACCGGCTCATCAAAAATGACCTCGATCTTGTCTTCTTCCGTTTGCTGGATGTAGGCACTTTCACCCCGGTCTTTATACCGTATCTTGGTAAGCGTGCTTAAGCCACCCTCCGGTATAGACTCATATTTCTGGAGGTTCAGCTTGCCCACCACCATGCCGTTCTTTTTCAGATATTCTTCAGTTCCCAATACCACTTCATTGGTTTCTTTACGAATCTCTGTTACAAAAACCGGGTAGCCCATAGCTATTTTCAGTCCTTTACGCTGCCCGATGGTATAGAAAGGATAGCCCTCATGCTTACCCACTACCTGTCCGTTTTCCAGCACAAAATTCCCGCCGGCCACCTGTTCTTCCAGGCCTTCCACCCGGCGTTTCAGGAAACTGCGGTAGTCGTTATCCGGCACAAAACAGATCTCATAAGATTCCGATTTATTGACCAGGTCAAAAAAGCCCCTTTCTTTGGCCATTTCCCGGATCTCCGTTTTAGTGAGATTCCCCAGGGGTAAAAGGGTCCGCGAAAGGCTTTCCTGCGAAACTCCCCAAAGCACGTAGCTCTGGTCTTTGGCCTGATCCACTCCTTTGGAGATCACATAACGGCCGTTTTCCTGCCTGATTTTGGCATAATGGCCGGTGGCTATAAAATCACAGTTCAGGTTATCCGCCCGCCGCAGCAGGGCATCCCATTTGATATGAGTGTTACACAAAACGCAGGGGTTGGGGGTGCGGCCTTCGAGGTATTCACCGGTAAAGTGATCAATTACTGAATCGCCAAACTCTGACCGTATGTCGAGGATATAATGCGGGAAGCCGAGGTTTACGGCGATGGCCCGTGCGTCGTTAATGGAGTCGAGGCTACAACAGCCCGTTTCTTTTTTGGTACCGCCTGAAGAGGCATAATCCCAGGTTTTCATGGTCATTCCCACTACTTCATAGCCCTGCTCGTGTAGCAGAACCGCTGCCAGTGAGCTGTCGATACCGCCGCTCATGGCCACTAATACTCTTCCTTTCTCTGACATTTCTTCTGCGAGGGTTCAAAGTCCTCCGATTTGGTTTAAAATAAGTAAACAACGGCGGATCGTTTTTGGTTCTTTTTGTTAGCTAGCAGCTTTTAGCCGTCAGCTAGCAGCCATTAGATGTTAGATATTAGATATTAGATGTTAGATATTAGATGTTAGATATTAGATGTTAGATATTAGATGTTAGATATTAGAGGCCGGATCAAAAAAGCTAAAAGCTCATCGCTAATATCTAATAGCTGAAATCTTTCGTAATTTTGCAAAAAAACAGAGTATGCTGAATAAGAAGGTGCTGGTGAAGAGTATTACCAGTTTGTCGGAAGCCCGGTATTGTGCCGGTATGTTTGTAGATTATATTTCATTTGATCTGAATGAAGAAAGTGATTATTATATCCCCAAAAAGAAATTTGAGGAGATCAGAGGCTGGGTGAGTGGCGTGAAGATACTGGGCTCACTGCACACCTCAGATATTTCACTGATAAATGATGCCCTGGCGGAATATGGCCTCGACGGCTTTCTTTTCAGCCCCGGACAGTTTCACCTCCTGCCCCTGGTAGATGCCCCGGTGAAGGTGCTGGAGTGGTCCGATGATGTAGCTATGTTACCGTTCATCCCTGATCCGGAGGTTATTCTTCTTCTCACCTCGCCCGGAACCGTCACCGAAAACCAGCTGACCGACCTGGACAATGAAATTTTACAAGGATTTGATTTTGAGAATGTTAAGTCAGAACCAGAGCGGATTAACGGCTTTGCCTTTATGGGTAGCTTTGAAACACAGGTAGGCATCAATTCTTATTCCGGACTGATGGAAGCCCTGGAATATATCGAGGAAAATTATTAATTAATATATTAATTATAAGACAGTTATATGAGTAAAATGTATTGAATGAGTGCCCTGTAAATTTTGATACGCCAAATCCTCTCTCTCATCCAGCTAAAATACCACTCATGTAGTTTGTAATACCAAGTACCCATTCTTCTGTATACATTTGTTTCACAATTATGAAAAGCAAAATGTATAGAATTAAAAATCAAAACAGTATTTTGGGGGGTGTCTGCCTGGGACTGGCAGACTACTACCGAACGGATGTGACGCTTGTCCGGATCATCTTTGTGATACTCCTTTTCACAGCGATCCCCATAGGAATAGCGTATTTGGTATTATGGGCCCTTCTACCCAAAAGGTACGGGTCTTTGGAAACAGTCAGTAATTCAGAAAACAGTAATTTAAACGCAGATAACGAAATGAGCAATCAAACAAGAAACGGAAATATTGCAGGCGGATTGGTCCTGATCATTCTGGGTGCCATTTTTTCTTTCAAAACATTCTTTGATATCAACCTCTTCACCTATATCAAAAACATGTGGCCTCTCGTGTTGATTGGTCTGGGTGTGTGGATCATTGTAAAAGAAAAAGATGACCATCAGACTCCCGGTAATCCTCCTTATGGCGGGAATACAGGCGGTACAAGTTTTTAATATATATCAAAGCTATGAGCAGTGAACTATGAGCTATGAGCAGAACACGGTGGCCTGACAACCTGCCGAATGAATAAAAGCGCTCCTGTCGCCCGGCTCAAAGCTCATAACTCAAAGCTAAAAAATTATAACTATGAAAAACAGTAATAACATATTTCTGGGGATCATCCTGATCCTCCTGGGAGGACTGGCCCTGGGGCTGGTGAATGACTGGTTCAGTTTTGATATCAGTATGCGGCAAATAGCCCGGTTCTGGCCTTTGCTGATCATCCTGGCAGGTATAGGCGTGATGTTAGACAGCCGCCGCAGCCTCTTAAATTCTACTTCCGTACTTTTAGTGGCTTTGGCTATTCCGTTCGGGATTTATAATTGTACTTCCAATACCTTTGACAAGGTAGAGAGCAATATCATTGACGGCAAAGGGTTTGATTTTGATGTAGATATCAGTGATGAAGATGCTGACTTCAGCTATGAGGAGGGCACAGACTCATCCTCTAACACCAATCACCAGACTTATAATGTAGACAAAGCCACAGGGGTGAAAAGCGCCGAGCTGAAAATAGGTGGTGGTGCAGCCCAGTTTTTACTGGAGAAGGCTGATGATAACCAGCTGTTTGCAGCAGATACCCGCCTGGCAGGTGTAAGCGGTTTTACACTTCGTGACGAAACATCAGGAAGCCACCAGAAGGTATCGTTCAAAATGAAAAGTCAGAAAAATATCCGGCTGAATGATAAAGGCCTGAACCGCAAAGTGATTCTGAAGCTGAACACGGAACCCGTATGGGATATTGATATGGAGATTGGGGCGGGTGACCTGAAATACGATCTGACGCCTTATAAAGTCAGCAAGATTAACCTGGAAACCGGTGCCTCCAATATTGATCTGAAAATGGGCGATCTTATGAACGAGTCTAACGTGAAGATTGAAAGCGGGGTGGCCAACATCAACATTGAAGTACCGGAAGGAGTAGGCTGCCAGATCAAAATGGACGGTGCCCTGAATGCCAGGAATTTTACCGGCTTTACCAAAATCAAGTCAGGCCTTTACCGGACGGAGGGATTTGATAGTGCCGCTAAGAAGATTTATATTGATACGGATAGCGGGATGTCCAATTTTACGGTGAGCAGGTATTAAGTAATTGGGTTCTCGACTACGCTCGAACTGACAAGAAGGGCCGCCACTTGTCAGTTCGAGCGTAGTCGAGAACTCAATCCTTATACTTCAGCGCCGCCACCGGGCTGATCCTGGTAATGCTAAACGTAGGCAGCACCGTCACCAGCAGTACCACTACAAAAACCCCGAGGTTCACTCCCGCCACCGCCAGCCAGCTCCACTCTACCGGCACATAATTCATATAGTAATTCTGGGCATCCAGCCGGATCAACCGGAACTTCCACTGTATAAAAGCCAGCAGCAGGGCTATGGCATTGCCCAGTAAAAGACCATACAGGATAATACGGGAGCTGTTAATCAGGAAAATACGGCGAATCTGTGCACCGGAAGACCCCAGCGACTTCAGCAGCCCTATCATGGGGGTTCGTTCCATGATCATAATCAGAAGCACGGAGATCATATTGAATGCCGCCACAATCATAATCAGCACAATGATCATGACGATGTTCCGGTCCAGGAATTTAAACCATTCAAAAAAATGCGGAAGCAGCTCGGTTACCTCGGTTACCTTATAATCCTGGGGAAAAATATCCAGCAGCTGTGATTTCACCCCGTTCATCCCGGCCAGGTCTTTCAGATAAATATCCAGGTGGCCGTATTCTTCCTCTTCCCAGAGGTTAATGCGCTGAATCAGTGACAGGTGTGTGAGGGTATACAGCTGGTCCAGCTCTTCCACATGAGTATCATAGATGCCTACCACGGTGAGCTTCCTGGCCCTGGGCGGATCCTGGATAAAGTAGGCAAAAATGCTCTCTCCCACCCCGGTGTTTAATATGCCGGCAATTTTGGTGCTCAGGATGATCTCATTGGCCGAATCAGGGTGCAGTACCCGGCCTTCTGTCAGGTTCATCTCAAACTCTGACCAGTCGTATCCTGCATCTACACCTTTCATCACCACTCCGGAAATCTCTTCGGCTGACTTCAGAATCACCGACTTGTAAGCTATCCGGTTCACCGACTTTACACCGGGAAGAGCCAAAGCTTCTTTAAAATACTCTGAATTATTTGGAAGCGGTGTTTCCTCAAATGACCGATTAAGTGTAATTTTGCTCACCTGAATATGAGACGTCTGACTGAACAGCTTCTCTTTGATCGTGTTTTTGAAACCCAGCAGCACAAAAAACGACAAAATAATAACAGAAACGGTGATAGCCACGCTCAGGATGCCCACTCTCACGATGACCCGGGAGAAAGACTGGCCTTTCGGGTTTCTTATTCGGTTAGCTATGAAGTAGGAAATATTCATCGGAGATTTCTGCTTCCGCAAAAATAGTACATTTATCATCAAGTAAAATAGATTATGCAGGAGATTCTGATCATTGATTTTGGCTCACAATATACCCAGCTCATTGCGCGCAGGGTAAGAGAACTTAACGTTTATTGTGAGATCCATCCGTTTAATAAGATTCCGGAGATCACGGAAAATATTAAGGGGGTTATCCTTTCGGGCAGTCCCAGTTCAGTGATGGAAGAAGGTGCTCCTGCCATAGACCTCAGCCTCTTCAAGGGCAGGCTTCCGTTACTGGGGGTATGCTTCGGGGCACAGCTCCTGGCTAAAGAATTCAGCGGATCGGTAGAAAAGTCAGACAGCCGGGAGTACGGGCGTGCCCGCCTGGTTTCAGTAGATTCTGATGACAGGCTTTTCCGGGGTATCCCGGCGCAATCACAGGTGTGGATGTCGCACGGAGACACCATTATGCGGCTTCCGGAAGGCGCCCGCCTGACCGCCTCTACAGAATCTGTTACCAATGCAGCCTTTAGTTTTGAAGGAGAAGACACCTATTGTATCCAGTTTCACCCGGAGGTTACCCACTCGGAAGACGGCAGGAAAATGCTGGAAAATTTTGTGGTCAGCATCTGCGGATGTGACCAGAGCTATACCCCCGAGTCTTTTGTGGAATCAACCGTAGCTGAGCTGAAAGAAATGCTGGGCGACGACAAGGTGGTGATGGGCCTCTCCGGCGGGGTAGACTCTTCTGTAGCCGCCCTGCTGATTCACAAGGCCATCGGTGCTAACCTGTATTGTATTTTTGTAGACAATGGCCTGCTGCGTAAAAATGAATTTGAGCAGGTGCTGGACTCCTACAAAGGTCTGGGCCTGAATGTCAAGGGAGTAGATGCCAAAGAGCGCTTTTATACGGCCCTGCAGGGCCTGACTGACCCCGAAGCCAAGCGTAAAGCCATCGGAAAGACTTTTATTGAGGTCTTTGACGATGAGGCACACCAGCTGGACGGTGTAAAATGGCTGGGCCAGGGTACCATCTACCCGGACATCATTGAGTCGGTTTCCGTAAAAGGGCCTTCGGTGACCATTAAGTCGCACCATAACGTAGGCGGTCTGCCTGATTTCATGAAACTTCAGGTGGTAGAGCCTTTAAAATTACTTTTCAAAGACGGAGTGAGGCAGGTAGGCCGCTCACTGAATATGCCTGACCACCTGATCTCACGGCATCCTTTCCCCGGCCCGGGGCTGGGAATCCGTATCCTGGGTGATATTACCCCTGAAAAAGTAGCCATCCTTCAGAATGTGGATGCCATTTTCATTAATTCACTGCGGGAAAAAGAGCTTTACAATTCTATCTGGCAGGCGGGTGCCATTCTCCTGCCCGTTCAGAGCGTGGGAGTAATGGGCGATGAAAGAACTTATGAAAATGTGGTGGCCCTGCGTGCAGTGACCAGCGTAGACGGTATGACAGCCGACTGGGCGCATCTTCCCTACGATTTCCTCGGCGAGGTTTCTAACCAGATCATTAATAAAGTGAAGGGGGTAAACCGGGTGGTGTATGATATCAGTTCCAAACCGCCGGCTACGATTGAATGGGAATGAGAGGAAATGAAAAATGAAAAATGAAAAATGAAAAATGAAAAATGAAAAATGAAAAATTAAGGTACATTCTGATATATATACTGAATGTACCTTAATTTTTCATTTTTCACTTAATCAGTTTCCCACCACAATTTTCTTCTCCGCCGGTACATCCGTACTTTCCGGTTCCCTGGTTTTGCGCGAAGCGCGGTTACGTACATAACGTACACGCTCTTTTTCAAGCAGGAAGGCTACCAGCACGTAAAGAGAGAAAATAACCAGAATGGCTACCGACAGCTGGGTATTGGTAAAATACTGCCGTGAAAAATAGATAACCGAAGTAAACAGAATGGTAAAACCGTACAGGATAAACGAGGCTACGGTATGCAGCAGTCCCAGGTCTACCATCAGGTGGTGAACATGACTCCTATCAGCTGAAAACGGAGATTTTCCTCTTAAAATACGGATACTGAATACCCGCAGCGTATCAAAAATAGGTACTGAAAGCAATGCTATGGCAATCACCGGTGCGTTCTGATATACATTCTCTGTAGTAATGCTTACATTGAGCTCTACAAATTTCAGGGCCATCACCGCTACCCAGAAACCTACTACCAGCGAGCCGGTATCGCCCATGAATATCTTGCTGGTTTTTGAAAAATTAAACCGGAGAAAGGCAAACAGCGAAGCCGATAGGCTGAAGCCCAGGCAGGCCAGCGACCAGTAGCCGTTCAGCATAAACCAGAGTGCAAAACCACCGCTGGCAATCATGGCCACCCCTCCTGAAAGGCCGTCTATGCCGTCAATCAGGTTGAAGGAGTTAATAAGCGCTACGATCAGGAAGATGGAAAACAGCACACTGATGATATAGGGCAGCTCGTGAATACCGAAAATCCCGAAAAAGCTGGAGATCCGGAGATCACTGCCTACCACTACCAGCATAGCTGCCAGAATCTGGGAGAAAAACTTTTTAACCGCGCTCAGACCGTAAATATCATCTTTAATACCCAGGAAAAACAGGATGACCGAACAGGCAAATACCTTGTGCATCAGATAGCCCTCATCCATAAAATTCCAGATCATATACCCGATGAGCGTTCCTGCAAATATGCCCACTCCACCGAAAGTGGGTACAGGATGCTTATGTGAGCTTCTTTTAATAGGGCTGTCAGACAGATTTCTTTCTTCGCAAATATTCCTGATTACCGGAATTGCCTGCCAGGTGACCAACAGGGCTACCAGCCCTGAAATAATTACCCGGAACATATTCTCAGGAATTAACTCTTCTAATATCAAGCTCATAAAAGTGGTACTTATATTTCTCTACTGTCCTGTTTGATTTTGCCCCAAACTCTCGTTTTCAGCGTAATTTATTATAAATGGTTCTGTAAAAATATACAATAGTACTAATTATTAAAAGAAAAGTTAGTTAACGGTACGTTTTTTTCTTAAAATAGCCGGATTACCCTGGTATATACCCCACTCCTCCAGATTTTTTACCGCCACAGATCCCACCGTCAGGACGGCATGGCTCCCTACCGTCACGCCCGGGCACACCACGGTTTTAGCTCCCAGCCAGGCTCCCTCTTCCAGCCGTATATTTCCCGTTATGAGGTTAAAGGTGGCGCGGGTAAAATCATGATTTCCCGTCAGCAGCATAGCTCCCTGGGAAAGGCAGCAGCTGGGCCCGATCTCTACCATCACCAGGTTATCGATCCATACATCTTCACCTATCCAGGCATGATCACCCACTTCCAGGAACCAGGGGTACTTTATGTTCACATTGGGCTTGATCACCACTCCCCGTCCGATCTTTGCGCCAAAAACCCTTAACAGCATACGCTTAAAGCTGACCGGCAGGGGCAGCTGTGAGTGAATGAATGCTTTGCTGAACAGATGCCAGACCAGTCTTTTCAGAGCGCCCGCGCCATGGTCATATTCCGGGTTACGGTATTGGCTTAAATCTACTTTCATTTGTATAAAATTAGCTGTGAACTGTGAGCCCTGAGCTGTGAGCAATACGCCGGCAACTTCTCGTTGCTCGGGGCTCATAGCTCAATGCTGACAGCTACTTCATTTGTCCTGGTTTAAGCGGTTTAACAGAAGTGTACTCTTCTCACGCCCTTCCTGCAGCCTGTCACCGAGGAAACGGCTAGTAGCCGTAAAATGTTTCTCATAGGTCCTTTTATCTCCTATTTCCAGGATATTGGTCCATTCGTGCACCGCAGTATGGTAGGCCAGGTCATCCATGTAATTCGACTTATCGGTCAGGGCCGTATCCAGTGATTCCCGCAGTAAATCCTCATTATGAAAAAGGTATTCGGCCAGGCCTACTCTTAAGCGGAAGGGAGGAGTCTGGCAAACCATATTTTTATAGGGGTCAATGCCCAGATCAGCCCAGGTACAGACCATGGTCAGCAAGCTGAGGTGCGAGTTGGGCTTATGGTTACTACCGGGGTTCAGGGTATACTCCCGCATCAGGGAGTCGTCCAGCATCATTTTATTCCGAGGACCTGAAAAAACCTTATCCCGTGCCCTGAAAACGCGCGACTCCAGCATATTCCGGTTCTCCGTAATCATCCATCCGAAAAGCTCATTTTCTATCCGGGCAAACCGCCGCACATCTTTTATGGCAAAGGGGTTCTCAAAAGCCAGGCCTGAATATACATGCGGTTTGTAGGAAAATATGCGCAGGGTAAGCAGCAGCTTGATATTATCTATACCCTGGATCTGGCTCTGATCTTCCCAGGGATAGGTTTTCCGGTGCATAAAAGCGGTACCGAGGCTTTCAAACCCCACATGGGTAATCACCTGGATATCGGCCATCATCTGGTCATGTGCGCGGTAGCTTTCCAGCTCTTCCACGCGGGCTCCGGTACTAAGATACAGCTGCCTGACCAGCTCAAAGGCTTCCTCAGTACAACGATGCCTGTACATGGCCACGATCTCCCCTTCCGGCGAAATAGAAGGCCCGAAAAGGGCATGAGACCCTACAATCTGTGCATCGTGCGGTAAATATTTTTCAAAGGCAAGCACCTCGGGTGTCTTCACGGAGGTTTGTGCGGTAACTATGGCTCCGAATTTGGTGGAGGGGCCGGCTACCCGCGCTACCTCTTCTATCCGCTCGGTTTCCACGGCATACATGATGATATCGCTGATACGGGATACAGCCACAGCATCTTCCAGCACCCGGACTTCCGGGAGGGAATCTCTGAGCTCAGCGGTACGCGAGGGCAGGTCACAACCATAAACCTCGTACCCCTTTTTTGCCCAGATCCGGGCAAACAGCTTTCCCATATCACCCAGCCCGATTACACCGATTTTCATAATGTATTTTTATTTTTTTGGCCGCAGAGTCCCTTGGCAGGAGACTCTGCGGAGGCGCAAATTTACCTGAAAGGGGCAGGAAATAAAAGAGTTATTTAAAATCGTTTAGGATCGCAGAGCCCCAGGCCGGCTATAGTTTACCTTCGAATTCAGAATGGGGGTAAACCCATAGCCTGTCAGGGCATTCTGCGGAGACGCGGCTTTATTGCTTTTGAGCAATAATTTCAAAAAATACGCCTTCGGCATCCCCGGAAAGGGTGAGCCGGTTATCTTTACTGACATTGCCTATACGCGTACTGCTTTCATACAAATCTACTCCACTGCTGCCGGCATCTTTAACGGTCAGTGTTCCCAGCGATTCCTCCGGCTGCGTCTCCCCTTCTACCTTCAGCCTGAGAGTACCGGTAACGGTTTCAGGTGTGGCTTTCTGAATTACAATGGCTATTTCTGTTCCGCTTACCAAAGGGATGTTTACACCGCCATACGTAAATTTACTGGCAATAAAAGTACCTGAAGCCCTGGCAGCGAGATCGGGTTCCGGGTCTTTATCTTTTTTACATCCTGCCAGGCCAGAGAAGAGAAGAACCATTAACATTAATTTTTTCATAGCTGATTTTGATTATTAATTAGAAAATTCTTTTGACAGAACAAATCTAGAGGGTTTATAATCAGCTATCAATCCCGAAAAAAGGGGATTTTTGAGATACTAAAACAAGGTAGTACGGGTAAAAAAAAGCAGAGTCTCTGCGGGAGACTCTGCTAAGACCAGAACCCCCGACACGAGGCTCTGCGAAGACTATCCTTCGGATATGATCTTCTTATTTCTCCAGGCCGTACTTCTCAAAGTACTTGTTGGCCAGGCGCTTCTGCTTATCATCCAGGTTCACTTCGGCACCGCGGATAAAAGCCCGGGTCACTTTGGCCGTGCGCATATCCAGGATATCTCCTTCACTGATAATAAACGTAGCATGCTTACCGGCTTCCAGCGTACCTGCCCACTGATCAATGCCCAGGATTTTCGCATTGGAAGAAGTGATCAGGGCAAGTGCCTCGGCCTTGGTCAGCCCGTGCGCTACGGTATTTCCGGCCACAAAAGGCAGGTTACGGGTTCTCCAGTAAGAATCATTGTAGTGCAGCCCTACGGTAAGCCCTTTTTTCAGCAGGTAAGCCGGAAGCTTGTAGGCTTCCCACACGTCTGAATCCGCTCTGTCAGGCAGGCGATGGGTGGGCGAAACAATGATCGGAACATTGTTTTCTTTCAGAGTCTGGATAGCCAGCCCGGAAGTAACGGCTCCTACCACTACCGGGTATTTTACTCCCGTTTCCCTGCAGAAGTTAACGGCTTCTATCACTTCTTTATCCGTTCCGGCCTGGATAAACACACGCTGCTCTCCCGTGAGGGCACCCTGCAGGGCTGTCAGCTTCAGGTTATCGTATTTATCACCGCCCTCTTTCTGAGCTACAGATTGAGCAAAAAGCTCACGGAGCTCATCTACCGTTTTCTGGTAACGTTCATTTTTCTGAAGCTCGCGGGTCATGGTTTGAAAATTGAAGCTGGGGGTCATCCGTCGGGGCCAGTTCAGCCAGATACCGTCATCGGCTTTCAGCACGGCATCTTCCCAGTTCCAGCCATCGAGGTAGAAGATGGAAGACCGCCCTGAGATAACTCCCCCTGTAGGCGTAGCCTGGGTGATCAGCACCCCGTTACCCCTTACGGTAGGAATCACTTCCGAATCCGTATTATACGCAATCAAAGCCCTTACATTGGGATTATAATCGCCCATTTCATTGTAATCGAGCGTAGGCCGGCTGGATTCTATTTCGGCAAGCCCCAGGGTGTTGGCAGGTGATATGATACCGGGATACAGGTGTTTCCCCTCTACATTTACCTTCCGGGCATTGGGATATTTAGCAGACAGATCAGAAGCTGAAACCTCTTTGATCAGTCCCTTCTCAATGACCATGGAACCCGAGGCATGCTCGGTTCCGTTACCCGTAAAAATATGAGCATTATAAAAGATCACGGGTTCTGCTGACGCTTTTCCTACTCCGGGGTTCTGAGCGAAGGCCGCTCCCGACAGCAGGCAAAACAGAGATATAATTATTTTTTTCATTTACCGCTTGCGTTTAAAATACGTAAGAAAAGATCAAGATTTTCAACTGACACCCCGTCATATTCCATGATGTGGTCACAGTGGATATGCTCCTGGCGCTGACGCATCACCGGTCTTTCGGTAGGAGTACCCTTTCCTTTTTCAGCCAGCAGGGTCTGGATCAGGCGGTTCTTCTCCTCACGAAGCTCTTTTTCCTTTTGTTCCTTGGTATCCAGGTCAAAGTAAACAGCACCGTCAATGATGGTTTTTTCAGGCTTGGCATAGATAGACAGCGGGTTATCTGTCCACAGCACCAGGTCAGCGTCTTTACCGCTCTTCACCGAGCCCAGGCGGTCATCCAGCTTCAGCATCTTAGCCGGGTTCAGGGTAACGGTCTTCCAGGCTTCTTCTTCAGTTAAACCACCATAAAGAATGGTTTTAGCGGCCTCCTGGTTAAGCCTTCTGGCCATTTCAGCGTCATCCGAGTTAATGGCGGTGGTAATCCCCATTTTATTCAGGATAGCGGCGTTGAAAGGAATGGCTTCTTTTACCTCCATCTTATAGGCCCACCAGTCAGAGAAAGTAGAACCGTTAATGTTTCTTTCTTTCATCTTGTCGGCCAGCTTGTAGCCTTCCAGGATATGCGTAAAGGTATTAATCTTAAAGCCAAGAGAATCAGCCACTTTCATCAGCATATTGATCTCTGACTGTACGTAAGAGTGGCAGGTGATATGGCGTTCCCCGTTCAGGATCTCCACCAGTGCATCCAGCTCCAGGTCTCTTTTCGGAGCGGTAAGGCCGGTCTTCACTTTGGCTTTGTTATAGGTTTCCCACTCTTTTTTGTAGGCGATGGCACGGGTAAAGGCATCTACAAACACCTGCTCTACCCCCATACGGGTAATAGGATACCGGTTAGGCGTGGTGCTGGCATTCCCTCTTTTTACGTTTTCACCCAGGGCAAATTTGATAAATTTGGGGGAATTAGGGATCACCAGCTTATCCGGAGATTCTCCCCATTTCAGCTTCACAATGGCCGATTGCCCCCCGATACAGTCGGCTGAGCCGTGCAGGAGCTGCGAAGTGGTCACTCCACCCGCCAGCTGACGGTAAATATTGATATCTTCGGAGTTGATCACGTCTTCCTGTCTTACTTCCGACGAAACCGATTCCACTTCGTTAATAGAGAACAGGGCGATATGGCTGTGCTCGTCAATGATCCCGTTGGTCAGGTGCTTACCCGTACCGTCAATCACCCGGGCATTGCCGGCGGCCAGGTTTTTGCCTACCGAATGGATCTTCCCGTTTTTCACCAGTACATCGGTCACTATATTGCCTTCTTTCTCGTTGGTCCATACCGTAGCATTCCGGATCAGCAGGTCTTCCTGCTTAGGCAGCTCTTTGTTACCAAAAGCCACAAACGGGTAAAGCACTCCTCCTTTAGCTGCAGCAGGCCGTGAGCCGGTACGGGCAGAATCCTGCCTGGCCGTAGCCGTATTTTCTTCAATCAGAGTGGCCGTCCAGTTAAATGACTGTCCTTTGGCATCTACCCCCTGGCCGGTGATCTTCTTACCGGAGATCAGCCCCGTTAAACGGGCCACTCCTTCGTTTCCTTTCTTATAAGAAATAGTCAGGAAGTCTTTATCCCGTACTACCGCAGGTTTTACTTTCACGGTGTCCATGGCCAGTTCCATGGCCGGTTTTTCGGGTTCTCCTGAAACCGTTAAACGGTTAAACCCGGGGATATTGGTATTATATTTTCCGGCTATATCGGAAGTTGAGATGTCATTGATCACAAATTTTGCTCCCTGCACCCAGTTTTCAAGGATTTTTGCTTTTTCCTCAAAAATATCTTTGTCGGTAACCAGGAAGTTGGCCAGAAGGCCGCTTTTCAGTGTCCCCACCCTATCTTCGATTTTCAGAACACGTGAAGGGTTTACGGTAAGGGCTGCCAGCGCGTCTTTTTTGCTCAACCCGGCTTTAATAGCGGCCTGAAGCTGTGTAAAGAAAGCCGCTTTCATAGGAAGATCTGCAGCAGTCAGGGAAAAATCTATTCCTTTCGAAGCTACTGCGGCCGGGTTTCCCGGTGCCAGCTCCCAGTGCTTAAGATCTGCCAGGGCCACATTCTCGGCATCGATGGGGTCTTCCACATCCAGGGCTTTCGGGAAGTTCAGCGGAAGAATCAGGTGAGTATTCAGGGCTTTGATCTCATCTATCCGCTTATAATCATCGCCACCTGATTTAATAATGTACTTCACCCCAAATTCATTACCCAGCTTACCTATCCGTAAGGCATCATGAAAACCTGAACTCTGGAATACCGATGGCAGCGACTGGTTAGCCGCAAATGCTTCCAGGGATAAGTTCCTCTCGGAGCGATCTTTTGCTTTCTTATACCAGTCGGCATCATAGTAGGTCTGGCGTAAAAGGGCTACACAGCCCATCAGTGAAACCGGGTAGGTTTGGGTGCTCATTCCTTTCAGGAAAGAATAGTGTGAAGAAATATCCGCCCGGATGAGCGACTTGCTGTCTTTTTCTTCTCCCAGGGTCACCAGCACTGAATTTCCTCTTACAATACCGTCTTTTACGTGAGAAACCACTGAGCCGAAACCTATCTTCCGAAGCTCTTCAGCGGCTTTGGCATTGATTGTGAAAACTTCAGCGGCCTTTACTTCAGGCTTCACTGCCTGGTTAAAAGCAAATGCGCCTTTTTTGTCCGATTCGAATTTCATTTCGTAGAAGCTTCCCCGGCCTCCGCCCATAGGACGCCGCAACTCAGGCAAACCGTAGTCAGAATAAATGTCTACAAAAGAAGGATAAATGTGTTTTCCTTTCAGGTCAATGACCCGGGCAGATTTGGGGTAGTCAAAGTTCTTCCCTACTTTCTCAATTTTATCCTCTTTGATGAGGAGCCATGCATCTTCCAGCACCGTGCCCGGATCTACATGAATGGTAGCATTCTTAAACAGGAAATAGCCGGGCCGTTTATCCTGCACCCCGTTTTGGTTGGGTTGCGCAAAAACCGCCGACTGTGCTACCAAAAGAAGTAACAGTAGAAATACTCTCTTCATATTTTACAGTTTAGGTTATAATTCCGAAATTTAGACAAATCCCCGTATAATATGCCACAAAACGCCCAATCAATCGATATAATTCTGGTTTCAGTGGATAAGTGTTCGTATTATTTACATAAGGGTTACGCTTTTGTCGATCAAAGCCTTATTTTTGCATGGATTAAACTTAAAAACTGTTAATGAAACCTACTTTATTGATTCTTGCGGCCGGAATGGGCAGCCGCTATGGCGGTATAAAGCAACTGGACTCTTTTGGCCCCAATGGAGAAACCATCATAGATTATTCACTATACGATGCCATCCGCAGTGGTTTTGGCAAAGTGGTTTTTATTATACGCGAAGAATTACGCGATGACTGTATCAGGCTCTTCGGCCCCAAACTGGACGGGAAAATCGAATATGATTTTGCTATCCAGGGCTTTGACTCCTACCTTCCTGCTGACCTGAGCGATGTAAAACGGGAAAAACCCTGGGGCACCGGCCATGCCGTGCTCTGTGCCTGGGAAAACACGAAAACACCGTTTGCCGTGATTAATGCCGATGACTTTTACGGCCGCGAAGCATTTGAGACCGTTGCCCGTTTTTTAACCGAAAATACAGACCCGGAGGTTCATACCCTGATCAGCTATAAGCTGAAAAATACACTCTCGGAAAACGGAACCGTATCGCGCGGCGTTTGCTCGGTCAATCCCGACGGCTACCTGACCGATGTGGTGGAAAGAACAAAAATTGAAAGGCTGGCTGACGGGAATATTGTTTTCCATGACCTGGGTGAGCCTGCTATCCTGGACGACGACACGCCGGTTTCCATGAATTTCTGGGGTTTCAAACCAGATGTTTTCCCCGAAATAGAGAAGATGTTCCATCAATACGCCAGGGAAAACTTTAATGCGCCTAAGGCCGAGTTTTATATTCCCAAGGTGATGAGCAATTTAATGGAAGAAGGAAAAGGGAAATGTAAAGTATTTACCAACTCTTCCGACTGGTTCGGGGTAACCTACCCTGAAGACAAGGAGCCGGTAGGGAAAGCGCTGATAAAGCTGGTGGAAGAGGGAGAATACCCTGAAACACTCTGGTAATTGTTATGAATATTATCTGGATACACGGATTTGGGGAAGATTCCGCCGTTTGGGCGGACTTCCTGCCTGCGGTTCATTCGTATTATACCTCACATGTATTTGACCATGCCGCCTGTACGGGTTACAGTTCTATGGACGAATATGTAAATGACCTGCGGGCCTTTGTAATAAAGAAAAAAATTGAAAAACCCGTGATCATCGGGCATTCCATGGGTGGCTATATCGCCCTTGAATATGCCGCTCAGTATGCTGATCAGGTCAGTGGGTTAGGACTTTTCCATTCTTCGGCTGCTGCTGACAGCGAGGAAAAGAAGAAAGAACGCGATAAAACCCGCGCGTTTATAGGACAAAAAGGCAGCGCAGCTTTTATTAAGAATTTTTATCCCAATATGTTCTCAGAGCGTTTCCGGATGGAAAATGCCGACCTTATTGCTCAAAACATTCAGCGGTATGCTGAACTGGATCCGGAAGCGCTGATGGCGGCTACGGAATCCATGAAGAACCGCCGCGATCATACCGGCTCCCTCCGGAACTTTCCTTTCCCTGTTTTCCAGATCCTGGGAAAACAGGATACCTTTGTACCGCTGGAAAAGGCATTGGAGCAGACGGCGCTTTTACGGCGGCCATCTGTGCTGGTTCTGGAGAATATTGCTCACGCCGGTATGTATGAAGCCACTGCCGTTTGTGCTGACTTCATTAATTATTACCTGGGGAGCACAGCCCAATAGAAACTATTACACCTTGTAGCTCCTGTGCGCATCCAGCTTCAGGAAAATAAACAGTAATATCGTAAATGAGAGCAGCGAAGACCCTCCATAGCTCATAAAAGGCAGCGGAATACCAATAATGGGAATAAGCCCGATGGTCATACCGATATTAATGAGCAGATGAAAGAACAAAACGCTGGCTACCCCATAGCCATACACCCGGGCAAATTTGAACTTTTGTTTTTCTGCCAGATTATAAATCCGGGTGATCAGGATAAAATACAGGGCTATTACTACAAATACACCCACAAATCCCCATTCTTCACCTATGGTACAGAAAATAAAGTCGGTAGACTGCTCAGGCACAAAGTCAAATTTGGTTTGGGTACCCTGGAGGTAGCCTTTCCCGAGCAGGCCTCCGGAGCCGATGGCCAGCTTGGACTGGCTGATGTTCCAGCCTGCTCCGAGCGGATCGATATCCGGGTTCACCAATACTCTGATCCTGTTCTGCTGGTGAGGAGCAAAAACGTGGTTAAATGCAAAATCCACGGCCAGCACAAAAGCGCTGAACAGGATAAACAGGCCAATCACCCTTTGCAGGTTCTGGCGGTTTCTTTCGTAACGTTTTAAAAACAGATACCAAAATAAAACGGCCAGTAAGGCCAGGCCCAGGATGATGATCCAGAGCTGGTCTTCAAAGATCAGCGCAAGGATGAACAGGGCTACAAAGGTCAGGAACAAAGCCGGGTATACCCCGGACAGGCCTTCACGATAAAGAATAATAATAAAGGCGGCAAAGGCCAGAGCAGAACCGGTTTCTTTCTGCATCACTATAATAACCGGTGGAATAAAGATGATCAGACAGGCTTTGACCAGGTTATCAAACTTGCCCATGGTCACTCCCTGGGTACTCAGATACTTGGCCAGGGCCAGCAGGGTAATGGTTTTGGCCAGCTCGGCCGGCTGAAACTGAAACCCTCCGAATCTCAGCCAGGAACGTGACCCCTTAATCTCAGGGGCTATAAAAATAGTGAGTATCAGCACACCTATCCATACACCGTAAAAAATATACGCGAAGGTGTCATACACTTTATAGTCTACAAACAGGATGATCATGATGATCACAAATGCCAGCCCCATAAACATGATCTGCTTGCCGGCATTATGGCCAAGAGAATAAATGGGTTTGGGATCGTCTACATTATACACCGCGGCATAAATATTAATCAGGCCTATGCCCAGCAATATAATGTAGATCCAAACGGTGGTCCAGTCTAACCCCTTCTTAATGTCTATCTCTCTCGCCATTTTATAGTGCCTGTGATTTTCCGGCTACTGTGGTGTAGCGGGTATTCATAATGTATTCTTTTTGTGCTTCGCGGTTATGACTGCCTTTCAGGTATTTTTCCATCAGCATTCCGGCAATGGGCGCAGAGGCTACCCCGCCGAAACCACCGTTTTCCACTACTACGGCCACCGCAATTTTAGGGTTATGTTTAGGTGCAAAGGCAATAAAGATGGCGTGGTCTTTTCCTTTAGCGTTCTGGGAAGTACCGGTTTTACCACATACCTCCACGCCTTTGATCTGGGCGGCACGCCCGGTACCTGCCTGCACCACCAGCTCCATCCCCCTGACCACTTCTTCAAAATGGCGTTTATCGATATGGGTTTTATTGATCTCCGTAGGCGTGGCCTTTCCTTTGGCTACATCCAGGCCTGTGCTTTTCACAATGTGCGGCGTAATCCAATATCCCCGGTTAGCAAATACGGTTGCCATATTAGCCAGCTTCAGCACATTTACCCCGTATTCTCCTTCCCCGATACTGATGGAGTAGATGGTGGAATATTTCCACTGGTTTTTGCCATACACCTTATCATACCTTTCTACAGTGGGAATTACCCCCTGCGTTTCAGAGGGCAGGTCTATGCCCAGCTTCCGCCCGAAACCGAAGCGCATGATCTGCTCATTCCATTTTTTCAGCCCTTCACTCACCGGAACAGACCGCCCGGTAGCCGGATCATGATGCACGATCCGCCTCAGTACATTATCAAAATACGGGTTACTGGACTTCTGGATAGCCATGTACAGGTTAGACGTTTCTCCGGCACTGTGCATAGAGAATTTGCTGTTTCCTGACAGGGCGGTGGAAGGGGTAATGACGCCGTCGCCCAGGCCTATGGCCGCCTGCACCAGCTTAAAGGTGGAACCCGGGCGGTAAAATGCCGAAACAGGCCGGTTATTGAGCGGGCGGTCAGGGTTACGGGTAAGGGCAGCATAGTTTTTAGAAAACTCTCTGCCTGACAGTAAAGCCGGATCATAGGTGGGGTAGGATCCCATAGCAATGATACCGCCGGTAGCGGGCTCAATGGCCACCACGGCCCCCACCTTGCCCTGGAAGAGGGAATCGGCCAGCTGCTGAACGCCCAGGTCAATGTAGGTGTACAGGTTATTCCCGATCACGGCTGCGGTATCAAACCGCCCCTCCTGGTAGGAACCCTTGTCTTCCATTTTGGAATTCATCAGTACCAGGCGGCTTCCGCGGGTACCCCTCAGCTCCAGCTCATAGTATTTTTCCAGCCCGGCCAGGCCGATGTAGTCGCCTTTCCGGTAATACTCTTCTTCCTGTTCTTCGTATTGCTTTTTAGGAATTTCACCGATATAGCCCAGGGCATTGGCCATGGTATTACCGGGATAGGTTCTGTAAAACGACTGTTCAAAGTGAAAGCCGGGGTACTGGATCATGGCATCTATTACGCCGGAGTACTCCTGCTTGGACAGCTGCCGCAGAAAGAGCGAAGCCCGCAGTTTGGAATAGTCCCTGGCCTTGGCCAGCATAGAGTCTACATAGGGCTTATCAATGCGGAAGAGGTTACAGAAAGATACGGTATCAAACGGCAGCACCTTCTGGGGAATCACATACATATCATATACCTCCTCATTGGCTACGATGAGTTTGCCGTGGCGGTCATAAATCTGGCCGCGCAGGGGAATACTGACTTCTTTCCGTACCGAATTCAGGGCACCAATGGTCTGGTAATCCTTATCCAGTACCTGCAGGTAGAACAGGCGGATAAGGTAGATGGCTCCGATGGTATAAATAAAAATGAGTATAGGAAATTTCCTGTTTTCGAACATGTCCCCTTAAAATCTGAGATTTGAAATACAAATTTCCGAAAAAAAACGTGCTTTTTCAGATAAGGGTTAATAAAAATTAATCTTTATGGTCTGAAGCTGTTAACATCCTGTAAAATAGTAAAAAAGTACCCGATTGTGCTTATTTTTGTCCAGAGCATCATTCTTTGCAATATGATAGGTTGAAACCGGTTATATATCCAGGTTTCCCCGGTAAAAATCCAAAACTTTAGACCTGAGCACGGCCTCGTATTGCGCAGAGATCAGGTTAATGTTAGCCCGATCGAGGTTATTTTTTGCGGTAAGGTAATCGATGGAATTCCCTACCCCCTGGTTAAAACGGATCTCAGCCGCCCGGAAGGAATCATTGAATGCCTGCACCTGGCGTTCGAGGGTTTCGCAGCGTTCTAACGCCGTATGCAGATTAATAGTAGCCTGGTCAACGGCCTGCTCCAGCAGGGTTCTGGCCGTAGTAGCCGCTATTTCATTGCTTTTTACAGTGAGACGGGCAGATTTTATCCTGTTTCGCTGTTCCAGCCCGTTAAAAACAGGGATATTCAGGGTAAGTCCCAAAGACGAAAAGAAGTTGCCGGTCAGCTGGCGCGTATAAGGGATATTATCACTGGAATAATTACTCACCTGCCGCATAACGGGGTATTGAGTGGCCCCTATGTCCACAAAATCAGAGGAGGCCACTGTTCGGGTATCCACCAGGGTACTGGTACTGGCTGCGCTGGAATAATTGGTATTGACATTCACGCCCAGGCGCAAGGTGGGCCAGAGCTGACCACGGGCCACATCTACCGCTTTTTCAGCGCTTTTCAACCTGAAATCGGCCGCTTTGATCCCTGCAAAATGCTGTAAGGCCGACTCGTAAATCTCGTCTGCCCGCGCACCGTACAGGCTCATTCGGTTCAGGTCTATTTTTTCAAGGTGCATGGCTCCGTTATAGCCCACATTCATGAGCCTGCAGAGGTTAAGTTTGGAAGATTCCACGCTGTTTTTAGCGTTAATCACCGACAGCTGCTCGCCGGCGTACTGTCCCTGGAGGTCAGAGAGCTGCGAAGGCGGAATGCCCCCGTCTTTGTTCAGCACTTCCAGCCTTTCCACCTGTTTTTGGGTCAGCTCCGACTGGTTTTGCATTTGCGTAAGCACCTCTTCATTGGTGAGTACGGTGAGGTAGGCCAGGATCACTTCGATGGTGAGGTTGTCTTTGGCCTGCTGTAAGTCCATTCGGGCGGCTTCATAGCCCAGGCGGTCACGCGATACGGCACTGTTCAGGGCACCACCGTTGAAAAGGGTAATGCCGGCCCCTATACCATAGTTTCCGTAGCCCAGCTGGCTGTTAACATAGGCATTGGTAAAGGGGTCAATGCTCCGGCCCTGGTTGATACCGTGGCCTACTGAGGCATTTACACTGGGGAGCTTATTCAGGCGCGATTGTTGCAGCTGAATTTCAGTGTTTTGGGCCTGGAGGGAGGATTGGGTGACGTCGGGGTTATTTTTCAGGGCGGTTTCAATGCAGTCTTTTAAGGTAAGTTTGTGTTGGCCATTTGTGGTGGCGTACACGAATGTCAGTATCAGGAAGGTTAACTTTTTCATAATTTTTTTTATTTTTTTAGGTTTACTTTTTTTTGAAAAAAAGTAACGGCAGCGGCCGTCCGTAAAAAACATTCACAAAATAATGTCCTCTATAAAAATTTGACTGCCAGTCACTTTGATATAACAGATACTATTTGTAGTCAAATTTTTCTAACGGACTATTTTGTGATATAAGGTACAATTTGTCCATAATTATTTAGAATACTATTAAATAATAGTATTAATATAATTATATACAATACTACAATTATACATTTGTTTAAATATCTATTCTTCCATCTAATAAATTTACTATCCTGGAGCCGTAGGCGGCGTTTTTTTCACTGTGGGTGACCTGTATGATGGTCATTCCTTCTTTGTTGAGCCGGGCAAAGAGCTCCATGATTTCTTCGCCCTGTTTGCTGTTCAGGTTACCGGTGGGTTCATCGGCCAGGAGCAGGCGGGGTTTGGCGATGAGCGCGCGGGCTATGCCTACCAGCTGCTGCTGTCCGCCTGACAGCTGGGCAGGAAACAGGTCTTTTTTCCCTACTATGTTGAAACGATCCAGCATATCGGCTACCAGGGCTTTGCGTTCGCTTGATTTGATGTCCTGGTAGAGCAGCGGGGTCTCAATGTTCTCGTAAACCGTGAGCTCATCAATCAGGTGATAGGCCTGGAACACAAACCCGATGTACTGCCGGTAGAGGGCTGACCGCTGTTTTTCTTTCAGGGTATGCACGGGCTCCTGCAGGAAGGTGTACTGGCCTTCATTGAAGTCATCCAGCATACCGATCACATTCAGCAGGGTAGATTTTCCGGAGCCTGAGGGCCCCATAATCGAGATAAACTCGCCTTCATTGACACTAAGGTCCACATCTTTCAGGAGATACACCCGGTTTCCGCCGGTGTTTACCCATTTGTAAATTCCTTTTAGTTCTAACATATTTTTGGTTTTTGTTTTTGTGAATTTGTTTTTTGTTCTCCTGACCGGCTCTATCCCGCTTTCCGGAAAAACGATTTTACAAAAACACGATTTTACATTTATTCCGTTCTTAAACTCTTCACCGGGTTAGCCGCCGCCGCCCGGATGGCCTGGTAGCTTATGGTGATTCCCACAATTAAAAGGCCTGTACATCCGGTAAATAAAAATATTTCCCAGGAAATGGATATGCGGTAAGCAAAATCCTCCAGCCAGGTATTCATCACCCACCATGAAACCGGGAATGCCACCAATAAGGAGAGCACCACCAGTTGAACCATATCCAGGGATAAGAGCTTCACCAGGCTCCCTGTTGAAGCCCCGAATACTTTCCTGATCCCGATTTCTTTAATACGCTGGCGCGTGGTAAATGTAATCAATCCGAACAGCCCCAAACAGGCAATGACCATGGTTAAGACGGTAAATACCAGCATTAACTGCCCCTGCTTTTCCTCCGATTCGTATTGTTTCCGGAAATTCTGATCCAGAAAGCTATATTCAAAAGGGGTCTCAGCATCGAATTTCCGAAAAGTGTTCTTTACAAACTGAATGGTTTCCGGTACATTTTGTCCGCTTATTCGTACATAAACATTGTTTTTCCCGCTCATTGAAGCAGGCAGTTCCATGACCATCGGCTCTATTTTATGCTGTAAAGAATAAGCATGGAAATCTTTGGTAACCCCGATAACCGTTTTAATCACAGCCCTCCGGTTAGAATCTGCAAGAACTTCTATTTTCTTCCCGAGGGCATTCTCCCATCCTTTATCCCTGGCAAAAGCTTCATTGATAATAACGGCATTACTGTCTGTAGCCAGCTGCTTATTGAAGTTTCTGCCCTGCTTCATTTTGATTCCCATGGCAGGTATATACGCTTCATCTATGAATAAACCATTTGCCAGGGTAATATTAGGATCAATGGCCCCGTTATTTTCCACATTAAGCGCTTTTATATCGATATTCTGATTATTACCTAATAAACTGCCGGCATAGGCCACCTGTTTTATCGCGGCTTTCTTTAACAGTTCATTTTTCAGCTCATGAGTATTTACTTTTCCATTATGATTATCAAACCCAAAGATCAGTAACTGGTTTTTATCCAGGCCCAAATCAGTATGGGTCATAAAGTGAAGTTGCCGGTAAATCACCAGGGTCACCACCATCATGATAGCGGTAATTGTAAACTGCAGCGTAACCAGTGATTTCCGGAAAAGCACCTGGAAAGAATTACCCCCTGCTTTATTCCGTAGTGCCGGTATGATTTTGAAACCGGATAAAAATAAGGCCGGGTATAACCCTCCTATTACATTTAAAATGAATGAAACGACGGCCCCGAAAAGCAGGGTTCGGATCATTCCAAAATCCCAGATCCCCAGCTCCTTACCGGCCAGATGATTGAATGCCGGCATTAGAAAACCGGCCAATGCCATGCTCAGAAGCACAGCACAAAGAATAATCAAAAAAGATTCTGTGAGAAAAAGGCCGGCCAGGTCTTTCCGGCCGGAACCGATAATTTTCCGGACAGCCACTTCTTTGAGGCGGACAGACGCCCGTGCCGTGGTTATATTGATATAATTAATGACCGCAATTACAAGAATCAGTAACGCAATTAAAGAAAATGCATAAATGGATTTCACACTCCGGTTCACTCCGGGCTCATAACCCAAATCTGAGTGCAGATGAATGGAAGTTAAGGGTTGCAGCTCTAAAGCATATTTAATCTCCATTCCTTTGCTGTGAAAGTATTTTTCCACAAAACCGGGCAGCTTTTTTTGCAAAGAGCCCGCATCATTTTTCTCTTTTAGCAACAGGTAGGTATAGAGATAAAAATTGCCCCAGTCCGGGTTAAAGTCTTTGGGAAACGAACGTATGGCTTCGAATGAAAAATGTGAACGGGCGGGTACATCTTCAATTATACCTGTGATACGGCAGGGAAGCTCATTCCGGAAACGGATAGATTGGTTAAACGCTGCCTCCACACTTCCAAAAAGCCTGACGGCCAGGTCGCGGGTCAGCACAATGGATTGTGGTTCAGCGAGTGCGTGAAGGGGACTCCCCGCTATAAAATTATAGGTAAAAACAGAAAAGAAGCTGCTGTCTCCATAAAAAACCTGATCTGTTTTTAGCCGGTTTTGCTGATGGATGATCACTCCTCCCGCCCCGGAAGCGATACGAACGGTTTGCTCGATTTCAGGATATTCATTCTTTAATGCCGGTGCGGTAGGCCCGGAAGTGACGGCAATAGCAAAGCTGCCTCCGTCCCAGCGGCCATGAGAAGCCAGCCGGAAAATCCGGTCTGCCTTTTCATGGTATTTATCATAACTCAGCTCGTCTGTAATAAAAAGTGCGATCAGCCAAAACGCTGTAAGCGCCAAAGCAAGTCCGCCGATATTGATGATCGAAAAAATCTTTGTTTTAAACAGATTTCGCCACGCCGTTTTAAAATGATTCCGTATCATGGGTTTTGTTTTTTCGTTACAAAAACGCGACTCTACCTTTATTCCGTTCTTAAACTCTTTACGGGGTTAGCTGCCGCCGCCCGGATGGCCTGGTAGCTTATGGTGAGCAGGGCAATTGCCAGCACGGCCAGTCCGGCCAGGACAAATATCCCCCACCCTATTTCTACCCGGTAGGCAAAATCACGAAGCCACCGGTTCATAGCCCACCAGGATACCGGAGCAGCCAGGGCAAGGGCTATCAGCACTATTTGGAGGTATTCTTTCGATAAAAGCGCAGCTACTTCCGGAACCGACGCCCCCAGTACTTTCCGGATTCCTATTTCTTTTACACGGTGGCGGGTCTCGTATAAAACCGCCCCATAAAGTCCCAGGCAGGCAATCAGGATAGCAATGGCTGAAAAGATGCCGCTCAGCCGCTGAAACTTAATTTCAGCATGGTACAGCTTACTGAAATGCTCATCAAGAAACGAATATTCCAGCGGATGCCCCGGGGCTACTTCTTTCCATACTTTTTCTATGTTTTTAAGGGTTTCAGCCACCTGGCCGGTATTGAGCCGCACTAGAATATTGCTGGTATACCGGCTGCCCATGATCAGCACCACCGGGTGAATTGCAGTATGTATATTATTCATCTGAAAGTCTCTTACCACCCCTTTAATTTCTTTCGTTTTTCCGAGTACGTCTATTTTCCGGCCCAGGGGTTGCGCCCACCCTCTGGCCCGTACCATCGCTTCATTTACAATGGCCGCGCCGGAATCAGAAGGGGTAAAATTACTTCCTGAAATGATCTCCATACCCAATGTAGGCACGTAGTCACGGTCAACAAAAAAATCACTCCGGGTGTAGGTAATGGAATCACTCTCCATATCAAAAGATATACCTCCGCCCAGGGGTGTTCCCGTGGCCACCGTGCTGCTGCTTACTCCCGGCACCTGCGAAAGCTCCTGTTTAATAAGCGGCGCGTTTACCTTGCTGAAACGGGGCGTTTTTAATACCACTACCTGGTCTTTTTCAAACCCCAGCCGCTCAGAGCTGAGATAGTTCATCTGGTTTTGCACCACCATTAAAGACACTACCAGGACAATAGCAATAAAAAACTGTACCGTCATTAAAGACCTCCGGCCGGCCAGTCTGAAGCCTTTGCCGTCATACGTGTCACGCACCATCCGCAGAGGAGCTACGCGGGAAGTCAGAATAGCCGGGTACAGGGCGGAAAGAAGCACCAGCAGGCCGGTCACTGAAAATAAAATCAACACATTGGGCAGGCTCAGGAAAAACTCACGGCTGAGCCTTGTATCCAGCACGTTATTGACCAGCGGTAAAAGCTGTACCGTAAGTGCAATAGCCGCCAGGGTAGCCAGAATACAAACCAGGAAGCATTCTGTGATAAACTGCGTGATAAGGTTACGCGTGGAAGAACCCAGTATACGCTGAATTCCCAGGTCTTTTTTCCGGTCAGAGATATCAGCCATGGCCAGGCTTATATAGTTAAATGCGGTAGAAAATACGAGAATCACCCCGATAAACCCGAAAATATAGAGATAGCGGATATCGGTTGATTCAGGCGAGTGCCAGATATCCTGCGATTGCAGGTGAATATCAGCCACCGCCTGCAGCTGAAAAACCGGAAGTTCAGAAAGCCACCACACATTCCCTTTCATGGCATTATTCACTTTCTCAGTTACCCGGGCCGGATCAGCACCTTTATTTAATTTTACGTACATATACCCTTGCTGACTCCAGGGGTCATCCGGGTTTTTCAGGGTTTCAAAAGAGCCGATGAGCCCCGGCCGCAGGTGGGTATTGGAAGGCAGATCTTCTATCACCCCGGTGACTATAAGCTCCTGCCCCTCCACGGTAACCCTCTGCCCGACAGCATCATCTGAACCAAAAAACTTCTGAGCCTTACTTTGGGTGAGTACCAATGAGCCAGGCCCGGCTTTAAAGCTTCCTTCCAGAAAACGGGTATGAAACAAGCTGAACAGGGAGGTATCGGCCCACATCATGTCTTTTTCAATAAAGGCTTCCGTACCTACGGTCAAAACAGACATTTCAGGAGCCTTTACGCGAACCACTTCCGCAATTTCAGGTATTTTGCCTTTGATAAAATGTATAATGGGTAAAAACGTATAAGCACTCCATGCTTTATCACTGGTCGCTATAACCGCTTCTGACCTCACCAGCCTGTAAGTCTGATCGCCCTCCGGGTGCAGGGTATCAAAAGTACTTTCATGATAAATGTAGCTGGCGATACAGAATGAACACGCCAGCCCGATCACCAGCCCTGAGAAATTAATCAGGCTGTAGGTTTTATTCTTCAGGAAGTGGCGAACCGCCATTTTGAAATGATTCCGTATCATGGGCTTTGTTTTTTGTTTACAAAAACACGAATTTACATTTATTCCGTTCTTAAACTTTTCACCGGGTTAGCTACCGCCGCACGGATGGCCTGGTAGCTTACCGTAAGCAGGGCAATGGCACCGGCAGCCAGCGCGGCCAGCACAAATATCCACCACTGAATTTCAATGCGGAATACAAAGTCCTGCAGCCATTTGTTCATCATCCACCAGGCAACAGGCGAAGCAATCAGCACGGAAATCAGCACAAGCGACAGAAATTCAACAGAAAGGAGCCGGGTGATATTAAACACGGAGGCTCCCAGCACTTTCCGCACGCCAATCTCTTTAGTCCGGCTAAACGCCGTGAGGGTGGCTAATCCGAACAGGCCAAGGCAACTGATCAGGATGGCAATGACTGTAGCCCCGGAAACGAGCTTCCGGGTACGCTGCTCGCTTTCATAAAATTTCTTTATGGTATCGTCATAAAAAGTGTATTTGAACGGCACGGTACCGTACACCTTTTTCCATTCATTTTCTACCGTATTGAGTGCTGCAGACCATTGTTTTGTCTGCTCCGGGAGCTTGATGTTCAGTATGGAAGCCGGTCTTTTCTTCGTGGCGATAACAGAAGGGCTGATCTCTGATTTCACCCCGAACTGCTGAAAATCAGACACTACACCCACAATGGGATATGCCCGGGCTTTATTTGACGGGCTCACCAGCATTTTGCCAAGCGCTTCCTGAGGCGTGCCCAGGCCATAAGCCTGCAGCGCTTTTTCATTGACTATAATCTCGCTCATGGTATCAGAAGGCATAAAATTTCTTCCGGCCAGCAGTTTAAACCCGTACAGACTCAGGTAGTCCGTGTCCCCGAATTTCATATGCACCATAGACTGGAACTCCGTGGTATCCCTGTAATGGGCCAGCACGTTGCCCCACATGTTATTGTCCATCGGCCGGCTGCCGATAGATACTCCCTCCACAGAGGCACTTCTTTCCAGCTCATTTTTGAATACCCAAATCTTGTCTCTCAGGGCACGGTCATTGGCCACATGGTAGGGCACCTCTACCGTGATTACCCTCTCTTTATTAAAGCCGGGATTTTTATCCAATGAAAACTGTATCTGCCGGTGTATAATGATGCTGCCGATGATAAACACCTGGGCTATAAAAAACTGGAATACAATCAGGCCTTTTCGCAAAGAGAAACCTCTTCTTCCGGCTACTTTTTCCGTTACCCCTTTCAGCACATTTACCGTATTCACCCGGGCGGCGAGCCAGGCCGGGTATAGCCCGGAGATCACAGAGACGCCCAGTATCAGGCTGGCCATAAAAGCGATCATGCTGCCGTAGTTCATATAATTCTGAAGTCCTTCGGGAAGAAAGTCCCGGAACAGTCGCACCCCTATAGACGTAAAACCGAAGGAAATCACGGCGGCCAGGGAAGTCACCACCATGGTTTCCGCAATAAACCGTACGATCAGCCCGCCCTGCGAACTACCCAGCGTTTTCCGTATCCCGATTTCTTTTGCTCTCTGAGGAAGCTGTGCCGTGCTGAGATTGATGTAGTTGATACAGGCCAGCACCAGCAGGAAAGCCGCCGTGATCATCAGCCCGTTCAGTACTTTTTTATCGGCAGTCCTTGTCTGGGCACTCAGCCCGGGCTCAAAATGCTTTTCTGACACCGGAACAACATCATACCAGCTCCGGTATTTGTATTTTTCAAAGGCCTCCTTATTTCGTTCGGTGTTGATCTCGTTCAGTCGCGCCAAGATCTTCGATACCTGCATGCCTTCCGCCGGTCGAATAAACATCAGGTCATTGGACGACTTCCCGGTCCAGAAGTCATCTGCCAGATCTTCTTTCACGACACCGATAAATTCATGATTGGATTCAAAGCTGTTCGGAAAATTAAAGGCGGCTACTACCGCCGAAACCCGCCGTACCAGTGAATCTTCATACGTTACGGTTTTACCGATCACCTCTTCCGGCTTCATTCCGGGGAAATAGGCACCGGCACGCACGTCTGTCAGCACCAGCTTATCCGGTGCATCCAGGGGGTTCCGATCATCACCGGCCAGGAATCTGTAGGGGAAAAGCCGGAAATAGTCGGCCGTGGTGGAAACCACCTCCAGGTCCATTTCCTCTCCGTCTTTTACCCGCCTGATCTGGTCTTTTTCCTTTCCGGGTACGGTAGCATGATGATAATATTTATAGAAGGCAGGTACGGTAAGCTCCGCGCCGGGAATCTGGTCTTTAAGCACTTTATATACAGGCTTTGAGACACCCGCAAAACCATTGACTTCACCATCCGTGCTTTCGTCTTTCGAGATCAGCTGATAAATTTTATCTGCCCCGGGTATTTCCCGGTCGTAGCTGTATTCATAATCCACCATCCGGAAGATGATCCAGGCCACGCTGATGCATACACTGAGGCCCAGTATGTTCAGGAAAGTATAGAGGCGGTTCCGCCAGAGCTGCCGCGCGAGGGTGTTTAAAAATAGCTTGATCATATTTTTACATTTATTCTGTTCTTAACGCTTTTACAGGATTGCTCAGTGCCGCCTTTACCGCCTGCCAGCTGATGGTCAACACTGCTATAAGGAGGGATAGCAGGCCGGAAAGTGCAAAGAGTTCCCAGCCGATATCCGTTCGGTAAGCAAAGCTCTGCATCCACCTGCTCATGGCCCACCAGGCTATAGGCGAGGCAATGAGTATGGCCACCAGTACCAGCATCACAAACTCCTTTCCGAGCAGGGCAACAATGGTGCCTACCCCGGCCCCTAATACTTTTCTCACACCAATCTCCTTGGTCCGTTGTGCTACAATGAGGATACTCATGGCCAGCAGCCCCATACAGGAGAGCAGGATAGCGATACCGGCCCCTGTTACAAATATTTTCGCCATTTTTTCTTCCCGTCCGTACTGCCGGTTCACATTTTCATCGAGGAAGGAACCGCGGAATTCTTCTCCCGGAGCAATTTTTCCCCAGGCTTTTTTCACTGCAGCCATGCTGCCGGCCAGGTTTTCCGGTTTTACTTTGACCAGGGCGTAATTGACGTTGAAGTTCTTATCGATCACCAGGGTCAGCGGATCTATCTTCCTATGTAAGGACTTGAAGTTATAGTTTTTCACTACCCCGATTACCGTGAGCGCCCCTCCTTCTACCGGCAGCCGGGTTCCTATCACCTCCTTTTCATCGAGTTGGGCGGCCATTTCTTCGTTGATGAGTACGGCACTGCTGTCGGTGGGCATATGACTATTAAAATCGCGGCCCTGTATAATTTCCAGGTCAAGGGTTTTGACATAGTCAAAGCTCACCCCTATCCAGTTGCTCCGGATTTCCCGGTTTTTATAGTCAAACCCCATCACAGAGGTTCTGCTGGAACCGTCGGTACCTCTGCCCAGGTTATCGTAGGTTCCGCTTACGCTGAGGACGGCGGGGTGTGACTCCAGTTCATTTTTCATCCGCGAAAGTGCCTGTGTGGGATCTATACCGCTCTGCAACGGCACACTGATCACCTGGCTTGTGTTATACCCCAGGGGTTTATTCCGGAGAAAATCCAGCTGTTTCCAGGTAATCATGGTACAGGAGATCAGCAAAACGGCTACAGTAAACTGGAAGGATATCAGTCCGTTGCGTAAACCGGTTGACCGTTTCAGACCTACTTTCCCCTTGAGTATCTCCACTACGTTCAGGCGGGCCATCTGCCACGCGGGGTATCCGCCCGCCACAAGGGTTACGAGGAGAAAACCACCCAGCATATATCCCCACACCCCGGGTTCTTTTAAAATATCTGCCGTAAAGCTGAACCGGAACAACTGCTTATAATAGGGCAGCAGGAAAACGGCGGCCACACCACTGATTACAAATGCAACAGAGCAAACCAGGAAGGCCTCGCTCCAGAACAGGGCAGCCACCTGGGTTTTGAGGGCCCCCATAGTTTTTCGGAGGCCAATCTCCTTAGTACGGGTAAAAGACCGCCCTATGCTCAGGTTGATAAAGTTAATACAGGCAATGGCCACAATAAAAACCCCTACCGCAGCCAGCAGATACAGGTAGCTCCTGTTCAGGCTGTTGACCTGTCCGCTGCCAATGGCAGTATTGGTATGCATATCGCTCAACGGCTGTAACAGCAATTGAATAATGGAGCCGTCAGCACCGGCCTGCACACCGTCACGCCGGGCTCTTTCTATATCTTCTTTAAAATGGGTATTAACAAATACCGGTAATTTCGCCTCCAATGCTTCCCGGGAAACATTTTCATTCAGGCGGATATATATATCATGAAAATGGTTATTCCACACACTCAGCAGGTCAGTATAATAAGGCAGCGTCTCAAACCGGGCCACCACATCATAGGTAATGCTGGAATTACCCGGGAACTCATCAGCCACGGCACTCACCGTGTAGGGCGTCCACCCCCGGGAAGTTTTCAGCTCAATGGTCTTTCCCAACGGATCTTCTTCTCCGAAAACCGCAGTGGCCGTTCCTTTTCGCAAGACCACATCGCCGGTACTTCCCAGGGGATCCCGGTGGTTTCCTTTTATAATAGGGAAAGAAAACAACCGGAAAAAATCTACATCCGTCAGTTTAAGATCCTGGCTGATTTCCTTATCCTTATAGCGGATAACCGTACCCATATTGATATCGCGTACCCCATACAGGATATCAGGATAGGTCTTTTTGAGCTCAGGCAGCAGGGGGGCCGGCATGGCGTTGCTCAGCTCGGAACCTTTGATCTTCCGTACATCAAAATACAGGTGATAGATGTCTTTGTGCTGCGCATGAAAACGGTCATACGAAAATTCATAACTTACACTCAGCAGGAGTAAGATGGCGCTGGTAAAGGCAATACACAGCCCGGTCAGATTAATCAGGCTGTCTGTTTTGTGTTTCCAGAGGTTACGCCAGGCTATTTTGAAATAATTTTTAATCATGGTTTTCTGTTTTTGTGCAATCCGCTTTGACCTTTCTGAAAGCGGACTGCTATTCCGTTCTTAATGATTTTACCGGGTTGGTATTGGCGGCCCTTATCGCCTGGAAGCTGACTGTCAGCAGCGTAATCATGAAAGCTGCCAGCCCGGCAAGAGCAAATACTCCCCAATGAATGCTTACACGATAAGGGAAACCTGACAACCAGGTGTGCATTGCCCACCAGGCTATGGGAGACGCGATGACAAATGACAACGCTATCAGCTTAAAGAAATCTTTTGATAAGAGAGCCACAATACTAACGACTGATGCGCCCATCACTTTGCGTACCCCTATTTCTTTGATGCGGTTTTCTGCCATATAACTGGATAAACCGAAAAGCCCCAGGCAGGAAATACTGATCGTCAGCAGGGCAAACAGTGTAGCCAGCGTACTGACTCTTTTTTCATCCTCAAATTTCAGGGCATACTGTTCGTCTGCAAACCGGTAATTCATTTCATATTCCGAATTGTATTTCTTAAATATATTAAGCAGTGACGCGACATTTTCCTTCATGGGATTAGCCCCGTTCAGCTTGATGTGCATTACATTGAAAAAACCGTGAGCCCCCCCGATATACATGGGGGATGAGGGGTGATAGGGAGAACTGATGACAAAGTCTTTAATTACACCAATCACGTGCCATTCCCTTCCCATATCATGGATAACCTGGCCGATAGGATTGGTGAAACCCATGTGTTTTGCCGCGGATTCATTGATCAGGGCAGCGCTGGAATCGGCAGGGAAATCACTCAGGTCGAAATCTCGTCCGGCCACCAGTTCCAGGCCCAGGGTCCGGGTAACGGCGTCGTCAGCAAAAAAGCGACTGACAACGGTCCGGTCATTGGGAGATTTGCCGTTCCAGCCGATATCCCAGGAGTTGCTCCAATCTTCCGTAACCGGTGAGCTGGTCATGGTTACTGACAGGGCTGTTCCGGAAGAAATCAACTCCTCTTTAATCAGCTTATAGTTTTTGGCCGATTCCCCTTCCGTAAAGTGATAGATCAGATTATCTTTGGCAAAACCCGTCTGTCTGTCCTGGGCTTTTTGAATCTGCTGGCGAACGATAACAGTGGCTATAATTAAAACAATAGCGAAAGTAAACTGTCCCACCACCAGTATTTTACGTGGCGCAATCAGGGTTTTAGAGGCTTTGATTCCCCCTTTCAGAGCGTTTACGGGTTTAAAGGAGGAAAGGTAGGCGGAAGGGTAGCTGCCGGCCAGCATACCTGTGATTCCTATGAAGCCGGTAACGAACAGCCAGAACAAAGGCTCCCGGGTTTGAAGCGCCAGGCTTTTTCCCACCAGTTCATTAAAGGAAGGCAATGCCAGCTGAACGATAATCAGGGCGAAGATACCTGCAATACCTGCCAGCAACATAGATTCACCCAGAAACTGAGCCACCAGTGACCTTCTGTAGGCGCCGGCCACTTTCCGTATGCCCACTTCCCGTGCCCGCTTCTCGCTCCTGGCCGTGCTGAGGTTCATGAAATTAATACAGGCTACTAACAGCACAAAGACGGCGATAAGCCCAAACAGCCGGACAATCTCAATACGCCCGCCGGCCTCCTTACCATTCTCAAAGCTGCTATACAGATACCAACGACTGATGGGGTAAAGAAACGTTTCCATGCCCGGGTCGTTCTTGTCATGTTTTTGTCTCAGCGTTTTTATTTTGGGGGCTATAGAGGCCAGGGAAGTGTTTTCTTTTAACAAAACATAGGTGCCTATTGAGTTATTCTGCCACAAATCATCATCCCAGCCCAGCTTACGCAGGTAGGCCCAGGGAAGCAGGAACTGGAATTCGAAGGCACTGTTAGAAGGTGGGGTTTTTACTACGGCAGATACTTTGAAGTTATCCCGGTTATCCAGTTTAAGTACCTGTCCGATGGGATCAGTATCTCCGAAAATGGTTTCGGCCAGTTTTTCGGTCAGTACAATGGAGGAAACATCGTTCAGTGCCGTGGCAGCATTGCCTTTCACTACAGGGAACGTAAACATTTCCAGGAAAGTGGAATCCACTATTTTACCCCGGCCGTAAAATTTCTTATCGCCCAGATCTATTTTGACCGGAGGCAGGAAAGTAACCCTGCCGGTATGTTCCACCTCCGGATAGTGGTGGCGGATGGCCTCCGCCATAGGCTTAGGCGTGGTGGCCCAGCTTTGAGTCTTGCCGTCTACGGTATAATGGTTCCAGACCTGGTAGAGCCGGTCTCTTTTCTCATGAAATTTATCATAGCTCATTTCATGGTGAATCCAGAGGAGTATGAGCATGGCAGAGGCCATACCCACCGCCAGGCCGGTGATATTGATAAAGGAGAAGCTCTTGTTCCGGAGCAGGTTTCTCCACGCGATCTTGAAATAGTTACGTATCATATTTTTAGCTTTGAGCTGTCAGCTATGAGTTATGAGCGTTCTGATAGCTGATAGCTATTCCGTTCTTAATGATTTCACGGGGTTAGCCCATGCTGCCTTAACGGCCTGCCCTCCTACTGTCAACAGGGCAATGGCCAGGGCGGTCAGTCCGGATATAGCAAACATCCACCACTCCATATCTATCCGGTAAGCAAAATCCTGCAGCCATCCGTTCATGGCCCACCAGGCTACGGGGCAGGCAATAAGCAATGCGATAAGCACCAGGCTGATAAAGTCTTTCGCCAGGAGGCTGACAATATCTGCCACCGATGCTCCCAACACCTTGCGAATACCGATTTCCCGGGTCCGGTGCAGGATATTGAGCGATATCAATCCCAATAATCCGAGGCAGCCAATGAGGATGGCAACCGCCGAAGCTACCCAAACCAGCCTCTGCTGTACCTGTTCTGAGGCATAAAGCTGATCTATCCGGGTATCTACAAACTGATAGCTTAACAACTGACCGGGATACCGGGCTTTCCATTCTTTATTTAAGCCGTCCATAAAAGCCGCCGTTTGTGTACTATTCACTTTGACCGCCAGAGATTTTATCATATCAGCTGAGTAGCCTATAACGGTGGGCTGGATAGGCTCATGCAGTGACCGCGTATTATAATCTGCCACTACTCCTGCAATCACCCCGGGGTTTTCATCATACATTCCGCCGTATAAGAGGGTTTTACCTATTACCTGATGGATATCACCCGGCTCCAGCTGCCGGGCCATTGTTTCGTTAACCAGGTATTCGGCAGAGGCACCGTCTGTTCTCAGGTTACGGCCGGCCACCAAACGGATGCCGAAGGTTTCCAGGTAAGCGCTGTCTGCAAATGTGGATTTGGCCGACCAGCTTTCCCAACCGGGGCGGTTGTTGTACAGCAAAGTGCCTCCTCTCTGGTCATGATCTGCCGGAGACCGGTAGCAGAAGCTATAGGAAGACACTTCGGGCCGGGCGCTAAGAAATGTTCTCCACTGATCCGTTTTTACCTCCCCTGGCAAACGCAGCATCAATACAGATTCACGGTCAAACCCTACATCGGTAAAACGCAGAAAATGCACCTGCGCCATCATGATAACCGTGGCTATAATCAGGCTTTGGGAGGAGATATTCTGGATAATCACCATCATTCTTCGCCCGGCAGAGGTGCCAAACGACACCTGCTGCTTCATCGCAGGAAGGATTTGAAGGCGGATTATGACCCAGGAAGGATATATCCCGGCAAGAAAGCTGATGGCGAGCCAGCAGATTACTCCCACTGCCAGCAACTGTCCCGCCGGATAAGGCGCAAGAGGCTCATTCAGAAACAGGTAAGTATTAGCCAAAGGGAAGGCTGCATAAAGCAATGCTATGCCCGTAAGAGTGGCCAGCCCGGACAGAACCAGCGATTCCGTCATAAATTGGGTAAACATTTGTCCCTTACTGCTTCCCAGCACTTTCCGGGTGCCTATTTCAGCACTTCTGCGGGCGTATTGGGCCAGAGAAAGGTTAATATAATTAAGCAATGCCATTAACAGGATTACCGCACCAATAATGCCAAGCGTAACCAGCAGAGATTGCCGTACGGTTCCTCCGTAGCGCCTGTCAAAATGCAGTTCAGATAAGGGCAGCAGCTTAAAGTCGTATTTACGTCCTATTTCTTCGCCAAAATTCTCTACGGTCATGCTGTTAAGCACTTTTTCTACCGTTTCCGGGGCTGTTCCAGCCCCCAGGCTGACAAAAACATCATTTGCTCCCATCAGGTATCCCCAATAGGTAAAAAACTCATCGTTTATGCCCGGCAGAACCGACCGGATAGAAGATTCCGAAATATAAAGTGCGTTTTTAAGCGACGTATTGGAGGGCTCATCATCCATAATACCCACCACCTCCATGGGCACCTTGCTTTCAACAAGGATGGTTTTGCCCAATGGATCTGCGTCTCCAAAGAAACGTTTGGCAGCCGATGCCGTGAGTGCTAAGGTATGGGGCCTGTCTAATGCCTCCGGAGAACCTGAAAGCCATTTGTAATTAAACAATTTAAACCACTCTGATGAAACAAAAGCAGCTTCTCCCGCAACATCGAAAACCCGCCCGTCTATAGCGGCACTTACTGTTTGCCTGCGCATGGAAAATGCCGCCCGGTCTATCCCCGCTATTTTGTTTCTCAGGGCATCGTATATAGCATAGGAGACCCCTTCATTATGAGAAGTCTGCTCCAGGTACAGATCCGACACGATTTTATACGTAGCAGGTGCCTCCGAATGATAGGCATCATAGCTGAGATGAAAGGTAATATATCTATAGATAAACAACGCACAGGTAATAGCCATCCCCAACCCGACCATATGGATTACGGTGTAGTATTTCTGCCGGTAGAGGCTTCGGAACGCGGTTTTGAAATGGTTACGTATCATGTTTTTAGCTTTGAGCTGGCAGCCATGAGCTATGAGCCGGCTGGCAGCTGATTTACTCCGTTCTTAATGATTTCACGGGATTAGCGCCGGCAGCTTTTACTGCCTGGAAGCTAACCGTTACCAGGGCGAGCAGGAGGGCTACCGCACCCGCTGCCGCAAAAATCTCCCAACCGGTCTCTACCCGGTAGCTGAACTGCCTGAGCCACTGGTTCATGGCCAGCCAGGCCAGGGGGGTAGCAATAGCAAAAGCAATCATCACCAGCTTCACAAACCCGGAAGAAAGCAGGGCAACGATCTGGAGGCCTGAAGCTCCCAGCACCTTACGCACACCCACTTCTTTCACCCGCTGCCTCACAGAGTAGGCTGAAAGACCGAAAAGTCCCAGGCAGGCCAGCAGCACGGCAAGAGAGGCAAAGATATTAAACACCCGGCCTGTACGCATTTCGGCATGGTACATCTGCTGGTAATCTTCGTCCATAAACCGGAAAGTAAAGGGCCGGTGCGGTGCCAGCTGTTTCCATTTGGCTTCAATGGCAGAGATGGTTTCCTGCACATGATCTCCCTGTATTTTCACAATGGCTGTATTGGTCCAGGAGGCCGGGAACAGCACCAGGGGCCGGATAGGCGTGTGCAGCGACTCAAAGTGGAAGTCTCTGACCACCCCTTTCACCTCTCCCGGACGGGATTCATCCAGGTACATTTTTTTACCGATGGCTTCTTCGGGGCTCCATCCCAGGGCGCGGGCGGCCGACTCGTTCAGGATAAAATGGAAGTAGTTTTGCGTATAATCTTCTTTGCTTACATCCAAAATATCCTGAGCACTCAGGTCTGTGCCTGCCATAAGCTCCAGGCCGTTTACTTTAATATAATCTTCATCTACCGGGTTAGCGGTTACAGCCATGGTCTGGCCGAGGTCGCTGCCACTCATGTTATAACCACCCCGGATGGTCACCGGGCTTTCATACGCAAAGGATACCCCGCTGACAGAACGCAGGGAATTCAGCTCAGCTTTCACCACCTCTTTTTTCTCGTTCAGCCGCTGGTCCATCCCCAGCAGCAACCGGTTTTCCCGTTCGTAGCCCAGCTTTTTCTGCTGGATAAACCGGAGCTGGGAGCTGATGATAAAAGTGGAAATGATCAGGAACACCGAAATCACGAACTGGAATACGATCAGTCCTTTGCGAAGGGTGTTTCCCGAACCCGTATTTTTAAAAGCACCCTTCAGCACTTTTACGGGCTGGAACGAAGAAAGAACCAGTGCCGGGTAGCTGCCTGCCAGGAGGGCTACGGTCAGCACTGCCGTGAGGGCTGCGCCCCAGACCGCCGGATGACCAAACCGGTCATAGGAAAGATTGACACCCGCCAGTTGATTGAAAGAAGGCAGTAAAGCCATGGCCAGTAAAAGACTGATGCCTAAAGCAAAAGTGGTCAATACGGCAGATTCACTGATAAACTGCCAGAACAGCTGCGACTTCCACGCGCCAGCCACTTTCCGGATACCTACTTCCCGGGCCCGCTCGGTGCTTCGTGCAGTAGAAAGATTAACGTACGTAAAGCAGGCAATCACCAGGATCAGCAGAGCCACACCGGCAATGATGTAGATATAGCTGATATTGATATTGGGAGTATAGGCATCATAAGGAGAATACAGGTGAACACGGGTAAAGGGCTCCAGGTCAAAATTCACTTTAAAACCGGCTTCTGCATTTTCTTTCTGCATCAACCGGTTTATTTTTTCCTGCAAAGCATTCAATGATTCTGCCCGGTCCATCAGCAGGTAGGTCACAAAATTGGCATTGGAATAAGTCTCTTCCTGCAAAGGCCCGAAGCTGGAAATAGACGCTACCATGCTGAAGCGGATCTGCGAATTGGAAGGGCAGTCTTCAGACACCCCGGTGACAAGATAAGGCTGCTGACTGCTGTTCAGCAGGAGCGTTTTGCCTACCGCCTCTTCCTTACCGAAATATTTCTCAGCCACTGAACGCGTAATCACCACCTGGTTGGGCGCTTTTAACACCTCTGAAGCAGTTCCGTTTAACAATTTAAAATCAAACATTTCAAAGAACGTAGAGTCGGCATGGAGCACATTCTGCTCCTCCCAGGTCTGGTCGCCGTACTTCACAATACGGTCGGTACCGCTCAGCCGTACCCCACTGGCCACTTCGGGAAACTGTCTTCTGAATTCAGGGAATACTTTGGTACTGGTAAAATTACCCTTATTACCTGAGTCACCTATCTTATATTCCATGATCACCCTTACGATCCGGTCGCCCTTAGTGTGAAAATGATCATAGCTCAGCTCATGCTGCAGGTAAAGCGTCAGCAGCAGGCAGCAGGTCAGTCCTGTGGCCAGGCCCAGGATATTGATCAGCGCAAAGCCCTTATTTCTCCAGAGGTTGCGCCAGGCGGTTTTGAAATAGTTACGTATCATATTTTTTAGCTTTAAGCTATGAGCTATTCTGTTCTTAATGCTTTTACCGGGTTAGCGAGGGCAGATTTAATGGTCTGGAAACTAATGGTCAGCAGGGCTACGATGACGGCTATGCCACCGGCCAGGGCAAAAACGCCCCAGTGCAGGGAGACCCGGTAGGCAAAATCAGCCAGCCACCGGTTCATAAGCCACCATGCCAGCGGCCAAGCGATCACCGCAGCCAGCAGCACCAGCTTAAGAAAATCTACCGAGAAAAGCTTCACAATAGAATGGACGGGAGCGCCCAGCACTTTCCGGATACCGATTTCCTTCACCCGCTGTGCCAGGGCCTGGGTAACCAGTCCGAAGATGCCCAGGGCCGCCAGGAACATGCTAAGCCCGCTGAAAAAGCTGAACAGGCTCAGCAGCCTGCTTTCCGTGCGGTATTGTTTGGCCAGCAGGTCATCTACCCAGTTCCTCTCCAGGTACTTTCCGGGATAGAACTGCTTCCAGAGAGTTTGCACCGCTTCAGCAGCCTGCTTTGTATGACCCGCCTCTACCCTGATCAGCATTCCACCGTAATCTGACGAAGTTTCTGCAGCTATGAAAGTGGGCTGTAAGGGATTTCTGAGCGACTCATTATGAAAGTCTTTCACTATTCCCACAGGGCGCGTAGGTACCCGGCGGTCGGGCACCTCCAGGGTACTGATGCCTATGGCTTTGGCACCAAAAGCCGTCACCAGGGTCGACTGGTTCAGGTACGCATTCATGGATTCGGCCGAGTCCATCTGCATCGTCTGTTCGGTATCTAATTTATCATAGCTCAATGTATTACCCAGGAAACGCCCCTGCTCCAGCTTCAGTCCCAGGGTCTTTCCGAGGTCAGTATCGCCATTGATGTAATTGACCTGGATGGATTTATCCGGGTTTTGCGGATCCTGTATCTTCCGGCTCATAGAGCCTGCCCCCCGCGAAGGGATCCAGTTGGCAATGCTCACGCTCTCTATGCCGGTCTGGCGCAGAAGCTCATTTTTAAAGGTTTCTCCTTTTCCTTCCCAGGCCGTAAAATCAATGCTCAGAAGGTTTTCCTTATCAAAACCCAGGTCTTTATTATTCAGATAACTCACTTGCATCTGCACCACCATCAGGCTGATCAAAACCACGATGGATATGGCAAATTGGCCCGTTACCAATACTTTTCTAACCCGGTTCTGGTGTCCGGTTCTACCGGTATTCCCCTTCAGTGCATTTGAAGTTTTAAACCCGGAAATAATAAGAGCCGGATAAATACCGGTAAGAATACTCAGCAGAACAATGAAGAGGAGTGCAGCAGCTATTCTGCTGAAACCGGAAAAAAGCGTGAAGTTAAGCGGATGCTCCACAAACTTCCCGATCCGGGGCAATCCTACGGCATAGACGATTAAGGCGCCCACCGATGCAATGGCAAAAAACAGGAAAGATTCCGTTAAAAACTGCAGGATCACCCGGCCCTTATCTGCCCCCAGGATTTTTCTTACACCCGTTTCTTTCAGCCGGTAAACGGCTCTGGCCGAACTCAGGTTTACGAAATTTCCACAGGCAATGATCAGCAACAGAACTGCTACTCCCGTAAAGATCCACACGTTTTTGATATCTCCTTTTACCGGTTGACCGGCAGCAAAATCAGAGTACAAATAAACCTTTTTCAGAGGCTGGAACTCATATTGTGACACATACCGGTGCTGATCAAAATCTTTTGCCCAGCCATTCACTTTCCGGTTCAGGGCCTCCACATCAGTACCGGGTTTTAAGAGAATGTAATTCCTGGAGTAGCCTCTGAACCCACCGGAGGTCAGTGTCTCGGCAGAGGGTTTCGTCACCGCCAGCACTTCAGCCCGGAAAATACTGTTGGCGGGCAGGTCGCGGATCACCCCGGTGATCAGGTAGGGTGTACTTTCACTGGTAAATGAAGGAACATCATAAACGGTTTTTCCCAGCGGATCTTCTCCCGGAAAATATTTATTGCGATAGCTTTCGGTTATTACCAGGTTACGGGTGCCCTGCACCAGGTTTTCAGGAGTACCGGCCAGAACCTCCAGATCCAGCATTTCCCATATGGTGGAATCGGCCCGGAGAACCGATGTGCTTATGCCACTTTCGTCTGCCGTATTTAATTTAAACCGCTGATCGGTAGAAGTAATGCGGGCACCGGTTTCCACTTCCGGGAAATCAGTTTTCAGACGGGTCAGCATCCCGGTATAAGACGATTCGCTCTTATTGTACATACCCTCACCCATGTTATCAATAGACACCAGGCGGAAAATCCGCTCGCCCCGGCTCCATTGCGTATCATAAGACAAATCATCCATCACCACGGTGCTCACCATCATAAAAGCACTCAGGCCGATGGTCAGGCCCAATACGGTAATCAGCGAATAGACCCGGTTGCGGGTGAAGGTACGCCAGGCGGTTTTGAAATAGTTACGTATCATTTTTTTAGCTTTGAGCGGTCAGCTATGAGCCATGAGCCTGCTGACTATTGGTTTCTATTCTGTTCTCAATGATTTCACCGGGTTAGTCAGGGCCGCTTTGATGGCCTGGAAACTCACGGTAATCACGGCCACTACCAGGCATAAAAGACCGGAAGCCGCAAAAATCCACCATTCCATGTCTATGCGATACTGGTAACCCTCCAGCCACTTTTTCATAGCGTACCAGGCAACAGGGGCTGCAATCACAAAAGAAATGCCTACCAGCTTCAGGAAGTCTTTGGAAAGCAGCACTGAAATACCGCTTACGCTGGCTCCCAGCACCTTCCGTACACCAATTTCCTTCACCCGGTTAGCGGCCATATAGGCCGAAAGCCCGAACAGCCCCAGACAGGAGATAACAATGGTCAGTACGGCAAAGAGCGAGGCCAGTGTTCCCGTGCGTTTGGCATCCTCAAACTTGGTGGCATATTCTTCATCCACAAAGTTGTATTCAAAGGGATAATCCGGGTTAAATTGTTCAAATACACCCCGGATGGTTTGGAGGTTATCGGCCACGGCCCTATCAGGGTTCATCCGGATGTGCATTACATTAAACCAGGCGGAAGGGCCATTCACTATCATCGGTTCTACCGGATCAAAAGGAGAGGCGATGATAAAGTCTTTGATCACTCCTACGATTGTCCATTTTTCATCGTCATTGGTAATTACCTTGCCTACGGGGTTTTCCAGGCGCATCCTTTTTACCGCCGTTTCATTCAGCAGCACCGCGCTGGAGTCCGTAGCGTACTTTTTCAGGTCTATATCGCGGCCTTCCACCAGCGTAGTGCCCATTACCTTTATAAAATCACCATCTGTGCTGAAGCGTATAAAATCCAGCTTCTCATCTTCCACGGTGCTGCCCGGCCAGGAAAAACCCCAACTGTCGCTCCACCGTTCCGTAATCGGGCTCATGGATTTGGTAACGGCTTCGGCCGCCCCGCTGCTGACCAGTGCCTGCCGGATAGAAGTATAATGCTTACCCATATCTCCCTGGAGCGATACATAGATAAGATGGTTTTTATTATATCCCAGCTCACGGTTTTGTGCATAGCGTATCTGCCGCTGGATAATCAGGGTAGAGATGATCAGAACGATAGCAAAGGTAAATTGCAATACCACCAGCACTTTCCGCGGATCGAGTGCTGCCCGGGCCCTCCTGAACGTTCCTTTCAATACTTTCACAGGATTGAAAGAAGAAAGGAAAAAAGCCGGATAGCTTCCTGCCAAAATTCCTGTCAGGAAAATAAAACCCGTAAGCTGCGCCCAGAAGGTCAGGCTGCCATAATCAATGAACAGCTGTTTATTCACCAGGTTATTAAAAGCAGGCAGGCTGATCTGCACTATGATGAGCGCCACTATTCCTGCCATAAGGGCCAGCAGGATACTTTCCCCGATGAACTGGAAGATCAGCGAGGTTTTACCGGCGCCCACCACTTTCCGGATACCTACTTCCTTGGCCCGCTTCTCACTTCGGGCCGTGCTCAGGTTCATAAAATTTATACAGGCGATCAGCAGTATAAAAACCGCGATCACGGCAAATAACCGTACCGTTACGACGCGGCCGTCCGTCAGCTCACCATTTTCACTTTTCCCGTAGAGGTAGACCCTGCTGAGGGGATAGCTAAAAACTTCGGTGGTCGATTTGCTGCTCTCTTTGGTGTGGTCAATAGTGACGGTTCTCACTTTGCTGTTGAACTGTTCCGGCGTAACTCCCGGTTTCAGTAAAACATAAGTGGTTACGGAATTATTTCCCCACCACTCATCGTCCCACCCCAGTTTCGTCATGTAAGACCAGGGCAGTATATAGCTTGCCTTCATCCGGGCGGTATTGGGAAAATCCTTCATAACTCCTGTAACGGTAAATATATCCGAGCTGTCTATTTTCACGGTTTTGCCCAGGGCATCCCCGGTTCCGAACAATTTTTTAGCGTAGGTTTCGGTCAGCACAATGTGGTTTCCTTCCTCCAATGCCGTGGCGGCATTCCCCTGCAAGAGCTCAAAATCAAACATGTTCAGGAAGCCCTTGTCCACAAAAAAGCCCTGCTCATTCAGTTTTTTGTCGCCTGAGGTAAACAGGAAATTGGCCCACGCCAGCCGGACAGCATCTTCTACTTCCGGGTAATCTTTTTTCAAAACCGGCGCCATAACTTTGGGAGTAGAGGCCCATGCATGCTTTTTATCGCTGAAGGTATCCCGGTTATACATCAGGTGGATACGGTCCACCTTGGGAAAAGTGCGGTTCATACTGACCTCATTCTGTATCCACAGCAGGATAAGAATGGCCGCGGCCATGCCTATGCTCAGGCCACTGATATTCAGAAATGCGAAACCTCTTTCCCTTCTCAGGTTCCGCCAGGCAATTTTGAGATAGTTACGTATCATTTTTTTAGCTTTGAGCGGTCAGCTATAAGCTTGCTGACCGTGGGTTTCTACTCCGTTCTTAATGCTTCCACCGGGTTAGCCAGCGCGGCTCTCACCGCCTGGTAACTGACCGTTAACAAGGCAATCAGCAGGGAAGCACTGCCGGAGATTACAAAAATCCAGGCATTCACTTCAATCCGGTATACAAATCCTTCCAGCCATTTATTCATGGCCCACCAGGCCAGGGGTGAGGCGATCAAAAAGGCCAGGATAACCAATACCACATACTCCCGCGTGAGCAGCGTGGCGATACCGGAGACCGAAGCCCCCAGCACTTTCCGGATGCCTATCTCACGGGTACGTTGCCAGGCCGTAAGCGTAGCCAGGCCAAATAAACCGATACAGCTGATGAAGATGGCAATGCCCGTGGCCAGGTTGATCAGCGTACCCAGGTTACGTTCCTGGCGATACAGCTGCGCGATGCTTTCGTCATAGAAGCTGTATTGGAAAGTACCTTTGGGATAAAAATTATTCCATTGGTTCTCCATTTCCTGAATGACGGCGGGCCACTGTTCAGAACGGGTCTGATCCAGGCGGATGTTGAGGGTACTGAGCCTGGATTTATCCGACATCAATGCAGCGGGCTCTATTTTGTTATAGAAACTCTGCATATTAAAATCTGCCACCACTCCTACCACCGGCAGCGCGCCTTCTGACTGCTTCAGCATTTTCCCTACGGCATCTTCCGGTGACGCAAACCCGAAGGCTTTTACCGCTGACTCATTAAGGATCAGTTCATTGGTAGTATCGGAGGGGGAAAGATTGCGGCCGGCCACCAGGCGGAGGTCATATAAGCCCACATAGGCGGTATCAATAAACTTTTTCTGTAAGTGCCTCTCTACGGGTTCATGCCCTTCCTGTACCCAGGTGTAAGGAGACGAATTAATCCCTGAGGTCAGCGGCTCTGTTCCCAATGAAACTTCCCTGATACCAGTGAGTTTCCTAAGCTCCCGGGATAAGACCAGCTGCTTGTCGGTATAGGCATTATCACGCACATACTTCCAGGGAATATTCACCAGTACCACTGCATCTTTATTAAAACCCATATCTTTGTGCATCACATACCGCAGCTGTTTACCACCAATCAGGGCTCCCGTAATAAAGGTCACGGAGATCACAAACTGGAACACAATCAGTATCTTCTGCAAGGCAAACTGCCTATGGCCTACTGCCGGCAGCCGGTTACTTTTGAACACATTCACCGTCTTCACACGGGTAATCAGCCAGGCAGGATAGAAGCCGGCCAGCACCGTTACCATGACTGTAAATGCCAGTGCGGCGAGGCCCATTCCAAGGGGTTTGCCAAAGGGCCCGATCTCTGCAGGTATGATCTCTTTTAATAAACCAAAGCCCAGTTTCACCAACACTACCGACAAGCCAATAGCTAATAAAGTGGTTAAAAAGGTTTCGGTAAGAAACTGGCTGATTAATGCGCCCTGGCTGCTGCCCATGGTTTTTCTCACTCCTATTTCCCTGGCCCTGCCGGGCATCTGGGCTATACTCATATTCACATAATTGATACAGGCCAGCAGTAATAAAAAAGCGGCTACCCCTGCCAGGCCCCTCATCACGGGCCCACTGGCTTTCCGAAGATCACCTTCCTGTATATGAGTGGTAAAATGAGATTGATCGAGTGAGGTTAATTCAAACCAACGCCGGGACTTAAACGGCATGTCGATACCCTGGGAAAACTCCTTCCATTTGCGGTCTGCCAGCGCCTGAACCTGGTCTTTGACCTTAACAGGATTCCCCTTTTCGGCTAATTGCAGATATAACTTATCTGAACTGTTGGTATTGGTCCATTCTGCCAGGGGGTAGGTTTTTTCTTTCAGGGCATAAAACTCTTTCCCGATAAATTCAGTATTATCAGGGAGGTCTCTGACCACACCGGTCACTGCCTTCATCGTGGAATCCCTGTAACCCATTCCATAGATCTTTTTTCCCAGTACCTGCTCCGGGTTGAGTCCCGGGAAGTACTCTTTCATCCGGCTTTCGGTAAGTACCACCGCATCCGGAGAGGCCAGGGCCGAATGCCGGTTTCCAGCCAGCCAGTGATAGGAAATCATTTCAAAATAAACTGAATCTACGGCTACCACCCCTGTGGGCTCTTCCAGGCTGTAACGGGTTCCGTCTGGTCTTTGCACCTCAGTAGCCTTCAACCACTGCCCGTATACCGGGGCGGCCTTCTCTATGGCCGGAATTTCTTTCCGTATCCCCTGGTAAAGGGGGGCCGAAACCCCACCGTTATACGATTCCTTTTCCCCGAAAATATAGCCGGTGGTAAGCCGGTAGATATTTTCATGACCGGGTATGCTTTTATTGTACCCAAACTCATACCGGGTGATCGACCCGATCATCCAGCAGGCTGAAATGCCGATGGCAATACCCGCAATGTTCAGGAAAGTGAACAGGCGGTTTCTCCAGAGGTAGCGGAGGCCGGTTTTGAGATAGTTACGTATCATATTTTTAGCTTTGAGCGGTCAGCTATGAGCCATGAGCCGGCTGACTGTTGGTTTCTATTCTGTTCTTAATGATTTCACGGGATTAGCTACTGCTGCTTTAATAGCCTGCCAGCCCACCGTCAGCAAAGCAATTACCCCCGTGGTCAGTCCAGCTGCGGCAAACATCCACCACTCCATCTTAATCCGGTAGGCGAAATCCTGCAGCCAGTGATTCATGAAATAGTATGCCATCGGGCCGGCGATGAGCAGGGCAATGAGCACCAGCTTCAGAAAGTCTCTGGATAATAACGTCACGATGGCCGCGGAACTGGCCCCCAGCACTTTCCGTATACCGATTTCCTTGGTGCGCTGCTCGGCGGTAAAAGTAGCCAGCCCAAACAGCCCCATACAGCCGATAAACAAAGCTAAGGAGGCAAAAACGGTAAAAATATAGGCTATTTTCTCTTCTCCCTTGTAGAAGGCATTGAAATCATCGTCCATGAAGCTGTACTCCAATGGTTGTCCGGGAGATTGCGCGTTCCACCGGTCTTTTATCTGGTCCATCAGGGCGGGAAGATCGCTGCTTTGCAGCCTAATCGTCATGGCTGCGTTATTGTCTTTATAGAGTAGCGCCAGGGGTTTTACTTCTTCCCGCAGCGACGAAAAATTAAAGTCCTTAACCACACCGATTACCTTAAATATCCTCAAAGCCCCGGTTTCTTCGTTTTCGATATTATAAAAGAGCCTATTCAATACCTCACCTCCCAGGAACCGGGCTGCAGCCTCATTGATGATGATGGCATGGCTTTCAGTACCCATGGTTTTATCAAAGTTTCTGCCCCGGGTAATTTTCATGTTCATCGTAGGAATATAGTTTTCATCCACCTCCCATTCCTGCATCAATATTGCCCCTTTGATCTCCAGATCAGGCGTAGGGAAAAAAGATCGGTTGCTTCTTTGATAATTAGTAGGCAAAAAACCGGTTAGCGTGATGCTTTTAACGCCTGCCATTGTCAGCAATTCATTTTTGAAGCTTTGGGTGCGGTCACCCAGCTGATCCGTATTATTAATTACCAGCATTTGCTCCCGGTTATATCCTACGTCCTTTTTCCGGATATAGTCCATCTGCCGGTAGATGACAATGGTTCCCACAATCAGCACCATAGAAGCTGTAAACTGAAAAACCACCAGACCATTACGGAATAAAGATTTTTTAAACGTACTTCCCAGGCTGCCTTTCAACACTTTCACAGGCTGGAAGGCTGAAAAATAAAAGGCCGGGTAAGCCCCCGCCAGTAGTCCCACCAGGAATGTAAGCGCTATTAACAGAAGGATGACCAGGGGTCGGGTCAAAAATTCGGCCTGGATTTGTTTGTCGGCCAATTGGTTAAATACAGGAAGAGCCAGTAATACCAAGCCTATAGCCAGTGTCATTGAAAAAATAACGGTAAGCATTGATTCTGATAGAAACTGGAAAATGAGGCTGCTTCGAAGTGCTCCTATGCTCTTCCGTAAACCCACTTCTTTGGCCCTCCCTGACATCCGGGCTGTAGCCAGGTTCATGAAATTAATACAAGCGATTACCAGTATAAACAGGGCTATGGCAGAAAATACATATACATATTGAAGATTTCCGCTACCATATAGCTCCCCCATCTTATTGGAATACAAGTGGATATCAGAGAGTGGCATCAGGGAAATCTTAAAGTAATCGCCCTGAGACTTAAAATCTGCCACCGACTTCCCAAAGAATTGCTGAAGGTCTGAATTCAGATTTCTTTCTAACATTTTATTCACGTCTGCCTGGAGATGGTTAACATTAGTACCCTGATGTACCAGTAAATAAGTATTATAGTTTTGGTTACCCGCCCATATTCTTTCTTTCGAGTACTCATCTTCCATCATAGGGATGAACATCATAAACTTAAAATGCGTGTTTTCCGGGATATCCTTGATCACCCCTGTAATGCGGCGCTGCTGTTTGTCATCAACCATGAGTGTTTTGCCTGCCACCTGGGTAGAATTGAAGTATTTTCGGGCAATAGTCTCATTGATTACAATGGTGTTGGGCTCTGTAAGGGCTGTTTTTGGGTCACCGTCAAGGAACTGAAATGAGAATATGGAGAAAAGGGAATTATCTGCATAAGCCACATGGTTTTCGCGGATATTTTCATTGCCTTTTTTAATCAATAAACCGCCGTACCATCGTATGCGGGCATATTCTTCCACCGCAGCGATATCATTTTTAGCCGTTTCCCCGAAGTTTGGATTGGCCAGTGCCAGGTCAAGGTGGTTATTCCCATATTTGATTTCAGTATCGGCACGGTATATCCTGCCGGCATGGGCATGGTACCGGTCATAGCTGAGCTCATGCTGTACAAAAAGCATGATCAGCAGGCACACGGCCATCCCGATGGCCAATCCCAGGATATTGATGGCTGAATATCCTTTATTTTTGACAAGGTTCCGCCAGGCGATTTTAAAATAGTTCCTGATCATTTTTTATTCAAAATATGGGAATAGTAACTCCGAAAAAAGAAACGATATTTATCCCGGTTTACCCGTTGCAGTTATCGGGCCAAAATAATAATCCATTGATATTCAAAGACAAGCAACGAATGCACCTCTACACTAGTGTTCGATATCGTACACTTTTTGTTCAATAACGGACAGTCGGCGGAAGGGGTGCCTTCATCAAAGCATGCCGTCCCGGTAATGAGCTAAGAAGCCGTTTTCACACAATAAGTGCCAATTATGTGAAAAAAATCACATTTTTGGCAGTTATTGGAGGTTAATTTCCTGCTAGTTGAATAGTTGCGAGCCTCAACTACTCCGTTCTTAAACTCTTCACCGGGTTTGCCAGGGCCGCTCTGATGGATTCATAGCTCACCGTTATCCATGCAATCGCCAATGCGGTTAAGGATGCCGCCACGAATAGTATCCAGTCAGCATCCACCCGATAGGCAAAACCTTTCAGCCAACTGTTAATGGCAAACCAGCTAACCGGCAGAGCAATGACCATCGCAATAAGAATGAGCTTTGTAAATCCCTTTGATAAAAGATATACCACGTTAAGCACAGAAGCACCCAATACTTTTCTTACACCTATTTCTTTGGTTCTTTGCTCAGCCATGAACGCGGAGAGGCCGTATAAGCCCATGCAGGAAATAAAAATGGCGAGTATGGAAAACACATTAAACAGGCTTCCCATTTGCTGTTCCCCTTTGTACAGTTGGGCCAGATCCTGGTCAACAAAACCAAAGGAAAACGGGAAAGTCGGGTTTAATTTGGTGCTGATATTCTCTAACGCCTTGATGGTCTCCTGCGTTTTTCCGGCCTGTGTTCTTATAACCGCGATTCCCCCCCGGTTATTCAGGCCCATTATTAAAGGTTCGATGGGCTGTTGGATGGGTTTGAAGTTGAAATCCTGTACCACACCCACCACGTTCCGTTTCTTGTCCCACAGGCTTATTTGTTTACCCACGGCAGTGGCAGTGGTCATGCCCATCGCCTGAACGGCTTTCTCATTCAGGATAACACTATTGCTGTCGGTGAAATCTTTGGAAAAGTGCCTACCGTTCAAGATTTTGATTTGAAAGACATCGGAAAAATTTTCATCTACAAAGAGTGTCGGAAAAACGATCTGCGAATTCGGATCCTTTCCTTCCCACTGAACATTGGTAGTGCCACTAATAAGATTAGTGGGCAGGAGATTAGTAAAGCAGAAATTTTCAGTTAACGGATTTTGTTTTAACTCTGCATTCAGCGCCTGTTTCTTCGACCACATTTCACCGGTCATGTGCGTATAAAGTAGGTTCGATTTTTCAAAACCCAGGTTCATATTCCGGATAAAACTGAGTTGCTTGTAAACCACTGCCGTTCCTGCCAACAGTATAATCGAAACAACAAATTGTGTCACCACCAGGCTATTGCGGAAAATTACATTTCCGCCCATCTTTTTCATATTGCCTTTCAGCACTTTCACAGGTTGAAAACCAGAAAGGAATAAAGCGGGGTAGCTGCCTGAGAGAAGACCGGTCAATAAAGCGATACCCAGGAGGGTCAACACAAATTTAAAATCGGGCAACCCGACTGATATTTTTTTCCCGGCGAGCTCATTGAACCAGGGCATCAGCAGGAATACAATCCCCACTGCAATCAGCAGGGCAATAAAGGAGATCAGCATGGATTCTCCCAGGAACTGGCCGATAAGCTGTTTGCGGTCTGCTCCCGCTACCTTTCGTAAGCCAACTTCTTTTGCTCGTCGGGCCGATCTTGCCGTAGCAAGATTCATAAAATTGATACAGGCCACTGCAAGAATAAATACAGCAACCACAAAAAGTATATTGACGTATTGAATATTGCCATGACCCGGTACATCCATATTATAACTGGAGTAAAGGTGAATATCTGTTAAAGGTTGCAACTGAAAATTTACCTTGAGTATAGCTTCGTCTATATGTGATTTGTAGATATCATCCATCTGTTTGTTGATAGATACCAGTGCCTCAGGAGTGGGTTTAAAATTTGGGTCGAGCCGGAGATAGGAATAGAAATCAAAATTATCCCATCTCCCGTTTTTAAGATCACTATTTGTACGGGCCAGAAATGCCATCGGCAACAGGCAATCGAACTGTAGGTGTGAATTACCGGGTATATTGGCCAGCACCCCGGTAACCACAGAGTTTTCATTATTGCCCCTCTTCATGATTTTGCCCATCGGGTCTTTATCACCGAAGTATTTTTTAGCCATATCTTCCGTGATCACTACTCCGTCGATACGGCTAAGTGCCGTAGCAGGATCACCCTTTACAAGAGGGAAAGAAAATACCTGTAAAAACGTGGAATCCGCATACAATACCCTTTTTTCTTCAAACTTCCGGTTGTCTACTTCAAACATCTCAAGAGAAAACTGGGTAGTTCTTGTCGTATTTTTTATCGCAGGAATCTTTGCCTTCAGTTCATGAGCCATAACCGCCGGGGTAATGGCCGCTTTAAAATCGCCTGCATTACCAACAATACGATAAATTTCGTTTGCATTTTTGTGAAAGCGATCGTAGCTCTGTTCATGCTGCACCCAAAGCAAAATAAAAATGCTGCCGGCCATTCCTATCGCTAATCCGGCAATATTGATGGCTGCAAATGCTTTGTGGCGGGTAATGTTGCGCCAGGCAATTTTGAAATAGTTTCGTATCATGGTTTTTACAATTACTCGGTTCTTAAACTCTTCACCGGGTTTGCCAGGGCCGCTTTGATGGCCTGGAAGCTCACCGTAGCCAGGGTGATCAGCAGGGCTAAACCCGCCGCTAATACAAAGACCATCCAGCTGATGCTGATCCGGTAATCGTAATTTGCCAGCCATTCATTGAGATAATACCAGGCTATAGGCGCAGCAATAATGCAGGACAATAGCACCAGTAACACAAACTCTTTGGACAGCAGCCCCCAAAGATTCATCACGCTTGCCCCCAATACTTTACGGATACCTATTTCTTTGGTACGCTGCTCGGCCACAAAACTGGCCATACCGAACAGCCCCAGGCAGGAGATAAAGATGGCCAGGATGGCAAACCAGGACGACAATTGCCCGATGCGCTCTTCTGACCGGAACTTATCTCCGAAAGCTTCGTCAACGAAGGTGTAACCGAAAGGTGCTTCCTTTATATGCTTTTTCCAGACCCCTTCCACAGAACTGATGGATTCTGCCACGCTCCGTTCAGGGTTAAGCCGGATCAGCAGGTTAGGCAGCGCATCGTAATTCCGTATATGATACACCGACGGGCGCACAGGGAAGAAGGGCGATTCCTGCAACAGGTCATTAACCACACCTACGATGGTATAAGACCGGTTACCCCATCTTAACGTTTTACCTACCGGGTCTCTCATTCCCATAAATTCGGCCGCCGACTGGTTAATGATAAAGGCGGCAGAATCTGTGGCAAATTCCCGTGAAAAATCCCGGCCGGCACTGATTTCCCATTGAATGGTTTTGCCATAATCATAAGATACCCCGTTATTGGGAAAATCAACCGCCAGATCAGGATCTTTGCCTTCCCATTCAAAGCCGCCATTGGTATTCCATACACCGGTGAGAGGGCTATAGGTAGCTGCCATAGATACAATGGCCCCTGTGCCAAGCAGCTCGGTTTGTACTGCATCAAAATGCCCGGCTATCTCTTCCTGCATGCTCAGGTTGATCAAACCGCTCCGGTTATACCCTACAGGCCGGTTTTTAGCATAGCGGATCTGCTGGTAAACAATGAGGGTTCCGATGACCAGCATAACAGAAACCGTAAACTGCATCACTACCAGCACCTGGCGGGGCACGCTGGCCAGCCGCCCCGCTTTGAATGTACCTTTCAGCACTTTTAAAGGCTGAAAAGAAGACAGGTAAAGCGCCGGATAACTTCCCGCAAGCAGGCCGGTAACCAGCATAAATCCTACACTCATGAGCCAGAAGGAAGAATTTTGCCAGGGGAAACTCATTTTTTTACCGGCTAATTCATTAAAGAACGGCAACAAAAGAACTACCAGCAGCAACGAAAGCACAAAAGCCAGCAGAACAATCACATACGACTCTGCAAAAAAACGACTTATCAGTTGCCAGCGGAAAGAGCCTACCGTTTTCCGTATGCCCACTTCTTTAGCCCGTTTTTCGCTTCGGGCGGTGCTCAGGTTCATAAAATTGATACAGGCCAGCAGCAAAACAAACAGCCCGATCAGGCTGAACAGCTTCACGTAGCGGATATTCCCTCCCGTATTTACCCCGTCTTTGAATTCACCATACAGATTCCATTTGGTCATGGGATGTAAAAAAACAGCCCATTGATACTTTTTACTCGCCTCGTCTACATTATCCTGTTTTACATTCTTTATTTTCGCAGAAACCACATCCAGGTCTGCGTTATCGGCCAGTTGGGCAAACGTTTGGGTAAAGTTACTTCCCCAGGGGTTGGTCATGGTTTTTACCCAGGGGTTCTGAACCACCCACAAATCCCAGGGCATCATAATCTTAACTCCCCGGAACGAGGTATTGTCCGGGAGGTCTTCATACACTCCCGTCACTTTTACATCATAAAGCTTATCAAATTTTATGGTTTTATGCAGCGGGTCTTCCTTCCCGAATATGGATTCTGCTACTGAGGCGGAAAGAAGAATGGAATGCGCATCTTTTAAGCCTTCCCGGCTGCCTTTCAGCATTTTGAGCGACAACATATCGGGAGCTCCCGCCTCAAAAAACATCCCTTCATGTACCAGGTGCCTGTCTCCCACCGAAAGCATGTGCGGCCCCTGCCAGGAAGCCTGTATCACATACTTGAAATCGCTGCCATATCGTGCCCGGATTTCAGGACCCATGGCTGCGGGGTTAGATACCTGTGAAATGACCTTACCATTAAAATTGGCGTGCTGCATGACCTGCACAATACGGTCATAGTTCTGATGGTATTGATTAAATGACAATTCATCATGTACCCATAAACCAATCAGTATGGCCACCGCCATACCCACCGCCAGCCCGCCCACATTGATAGCGCTGTAGCCCTTGCTGCGTACAAGGCTGCGAAAAGCGATTTTGAAATAATTCCGTATCATATTTTTTAGCTTTGAGCTATCAGCAGTCAGCTATCCACTTTCAGATAGCTGAAGACTGACAGCTTTCTATTCCGTTCTCAATGACTTCACCGGGTTAGCCAGCGCCGCCCTGATGGCCTGGAAGCTGACCGTAGCCAGGGTGACCACCATAGCACCGGCCACTGACAGGGCAAATACCCACCATCGGATGCTGATCCGGTAGTCGTAGCCCTGCAGCCAGTTGTTCAGATAGTACCAGGCCAGCGGAATGGCGACGGCACAGGCAATCAGCACCAGCAGTACAAAATCTTTTGACAGCAATTGCCACAGGTTGAATACCGATGCCCCTACGATCTTGCGAATGCCGATCTCTTTGGTACGCTGTTCAGCCACAAATGAAGCCAGGCCAAACAGGCCGAGACAACTGATCAGGATGGCCAGACCGGCGAAAAAAGTAGCCAGCGTACCTATCCTTTCTTCCTGCGCGAATTTGGAGGCATATTCCGCATCTGCAAACTTGTAATCAAACGGAGCATTTGGAATAACCTTTTTAAAAACCTCTTCCATAATAACGAGCGATTCTTTCGTGCTTTTCCGGGGGTTCAACCTTACATTTATCCAGTTGACGTTCTCATAATTCAACAGGTATATGGCCTGTTTTACCGGCTTAAACGGAGAGGTGGCCACCATATTTTTCACTACACCGATGATGGTAAGGTTTGGGCTGTTATTCCACCTGATTGTTTTACCTACCGGGTCTTTCAGATTCATGAATTCAATAGCGGCTTCATTGATCAGAATAGCTGCAGAATCAGTAGGAAAATCACGGGAAAAGTCTCTCCCATCTGCCATTTGAAGACCAACGGTTTTCCCGTATTCATGGGTCACCCAGAAAGTGGCGAAGTCGGTATCCAGGTTAGGGTCTTTTCCCTCCCATTCAAAACCACTGCTGTTACTCCATACCCCTGTCAGAGGACTGGAAGACTCTGCCATTTCCACAATGGCTCCTTTTTGTTTCAACTCCGTCCGTAATACATCATACTTGCCATAAAATTCCGAGGTATTCATTTCTATCATCACTAACCCGGTTCTGTCATAGCCTACCGGCCGGCTTTTGGTATGCTGAATCTGCTGGTATACGATAACCGTGCCGATAATGAGGGCCACTGAAACGGTGAATTGGGCAACTACCAGCACTTTGCGGGGCAAACCGGCCAGTTTTCCTGCTTTGAATGTACCTTTCAGTACTTTTACCGGCTGGAAAGAAGATAAAAATAAGGCCGGATAGCTCCCTGCCAGGATTCCTGTGATGACGGTAAACGCCAGACAGATCATCCAGAAGCCCGCTTTGCTCCACGGAATACTCATTTGTTTATGCGCCACACCATTAAACCAGGGCAGCAGCAGTTGTGTAAAAAGAAGAGCAAAGAAGAAAGCAATGAAAGCTACCAGCAGAGATTCGCATAGGAACTGGCCTATAAGCTGGCCGCGGGCCGAACCCACCGTTTTGCGGATACCCACTTCTTTTGCTCTCTTTTCTGAACGGGCAGTGCTCAGATTCATAAAATTGATACAGGCCAGGAGTAAAACAAAAACCCCGATCACTGCAAACATTCTTACGTATTCTATCAGACCCCCTGTCTGAACTCCTTCACTCCAGCTGCTGCGCAGGTGCCAGTCTTTCATGGGGTGCAGAAAAATCTGGGCATTAAATTTCTTATCTTCCTCTGAAACACGGTTCAGCTTGGAGTTAATAATATTCTTATTTACAGTAGCAAAATCTGTATGATCACCTATCTGGGCATACCCCTGGAAAGAGTTATTTCCCCATTGTGTTTTTGCCCGCTGAAACCACGGCTCGGTGGTTACGTATAAATCCCAGGGAGCCATGAATGTCAAATCACGAAAATCTGTATTATAAGGCAGGTCTTCAAAGACGCCTGTTACCTTTACTTCATGAGCATTATCAATTTTCATGATCTTCCCCATAGGATCTTCATCACCAAAGAACGCCCTGGCCCCACTGGAAGACAAAAGGATACTCCGGGGATCATTCAGCCCCTCCACGCTGCCTTTCAGCATCTTTAGGGAAAGAATCTTCGGACCATCCTTGTCTATGTAAATCCCGTTCTTTTTCTGGTGATCGTTTTCATATCCGAGAACATAATCACCCTGCCAGGAGGCCATGGCTAAATATTTGAAATTATCACCATAATTGGTTTTCAGTTCTTCTCCCAGGGGCATGGGTAAAGATTCCCCTGCATAGACTTTTCCGTTCCAGGTCTGGTTCTGCATGATCCGGGCTACCTTATCATAATTTTCATGATATTGGTTATAGGTGAGCTCGTCTGTTAACCAAAGCCCGATGAGCATGGCCACAGCCATGCCTATGGCCAGTCCTCCGATGTTGATGGCAGAAAACTGCTTGTTTTTGAGGAGGTTTCTCCAGGCGATTTTGAAATAATTTTTAATCATCGGTTATTGTTTTTGGGATGTGGTAACTGTCTTTGTAACCGGCACCGGGTCCCACGGAATAAATTCCGGGGCTATGCATGTTTCGTTCCTACGGAACGTGGGGCACTGGTGAGGTAATAACGGTGTACGCATTGCCTCCCGGAGCTCTCTACCTGGCACCTGGTCCCACGGAATAAATTCCGGGGCTATGCATGTTTCGTTCCTACGGAACGTGGGGCACTGGTGAGGTAATAACGGTGTACCACCCGGTACTCTCTACCCGGAATTCTCTACCCGAAACTATCAGGTGAGTATATTTTCCGTTACTGTCTGCCCGTCCAGCATCCGGATGATCCGGTGGCTGTATTTGGCATCGTGCTCGCTGTGGGTCACCATGATGACGGTGGTGCCCTGCTCGTTCAGCTCGGTGAGGAGCTGCATTACTTCGTTACCGTTGCTGCTGTCGAGGTTACCGGTAGGCTCATCGGCCAGGATGAGCTTCGGCTGGTTGACTACGGCACGGGCCACGGCCACCCGCTGCTGCTGTCCGCCGGAGAGCTGCTGGGGGAAGTGATTCCGGCGGTGCATGATCTGCATCTTATCCAGCACTTCATCCACCCGTTTTTTGCGGTCGGCGGGCTTCACTCCCGTGTAGATCAGGGGCAGCTCCACGTTTTCAAAAACGGTCAGCTCATCAATGAGGTTAAAGCTCTGAAACACAAAGCCGATGTTATGTTTGCGGAGGTCGGCGCGCTTGCGTTCATTATAACCGGCTATTTCGGTACCGTTAAAAATAAAGCTGCCGCCGTCCGGGTCATCCAGCAGGCCCAGGATGTTCAGCAGGGTGGATTTGCCGCAGCCACTGGGGCCCATCACGGCTACAAACTCCCCTTCTTTCACTTCCAGCGACAGCTTGTTCAGGGCAATGGTTTCTACCTCTTCGGTGCGGTAGTATTTCTCTAAGTCAGTAATCTTTATCATAAATTTTTTCAGCTTTGAGCAATGAGCTTTGAGCTATGAGCTTTGGGCTTTGCCTTAATGTCCTTATTTTTGTTTATTAATACACAATTTTATGCGAGACTTCACAAAACTTGAAATCTGGAAACGTAGCCATACACTTTGTCTTAAAATATATGCTACTACCAAAAACTACCCAAAAGAGGAGACTTTTGGTCTGACCAGTCAAATGCGTCGTTCAAGTTCATCTATCCCTACTAACATCGCTGAGGGTTGCGGAAGAAACACTAATCCTCAAACCATTCACTTTTTTGATATTGCTGTTGCCTCTCTTGCGGAACTTCAATATCAACTCATTCTATCCCGAGACTTAAATTACGTTGACCTGCCCACTTTCCATACACTTCATGACGAAGTAATTGAAATCAGAAAAATGGCAATTGCTTACAGCAGGAAGCTCATAGCTCAAAGCTGTTAGCTCAAAGCTCTTCGCTTATTCCTTCAAAATCAGCTCCCGGATATCCCCGAAGTTTTCATAGCTCGAGGTGATCACTTTATCTCCGGGCTTCAGTCCGCTGGTCACTTCATAATAATCCGGGCTCTGACGGTTAAATTGTACGTCGGTCTTGTACGCCGTTTTGCCGTCTTCACTCACTTTAAACACCCAGTTACCTCCTGTTTTCTGGTAAAAACCTCCGCGAGGTAAAAGTACGGCCGTGGTCTCGTCGCTCAGTGCCAGGCTCACCTGCAGGGTCTGGCCCCGGCGGATATTGCCCGGCGCTTCTCCTGTAAACTCCATATCCACCTGGAACCGGCCGTTGGTAACCTGGCTGTACACTTTCTTCACCCGGAGCTTATACGGTTTCCCGGCCAGGGTGGCTTCACCGGTCAGGTCAGTATAAATCCGGTTAATATAGTGTTCATCAATGTCGGCTCTTACCTTAAAGCCGTCGGTCACATCAATCTGGCCCAGGCGTTCGCCTTTATTTTTCAGCTGCCCGATCTCCGCATCCAGGGAGGTGAGCTGCCCGTCAATAGGCGCCCGCACCACCAGGTCGCCCACCTTTTTCCGCATGAGCTGCAGGGTATTCTGCATTTTGGCCAGCGACTCCCGGTCCTGGCTCTGCATCAGCCGGATCACCTCTTCGTCCTGTTTCAGGATATCATCCGTGAGCTTTTTCCTTCTCACCTGGTAATTGTAGGCATTTTCCGACTGCTGAAACTCCTGCAGGCCTATCACCTTTTCACTGTACAGCTTTTTATTCAACAGGTATACCCTTTCGGCCTCTTTCAGGGCGTTATCTACCTCTGCCATCTGGTTCAGCTTACCTATGGTATTCTGGGTGGCATTATTCTTAGAGATGTTCATTTGGGTCAGAACGTTGTATACCTGGGTTTCCTGGCTGGCCAGGCTCAGCTCCAGGTCGGTGTTTCCCAGGCGCAGAATGGGCTGGCCTTTTTTCATCATGGTGCCGTCATCCACAAACTTCTCTTCTACCCGGCCGCCCTCCATGACGTCAAGATAGATGGTGGTCAGGGGCATCACCACCCCGTTTACCGGTATCGATTCTTTAAACGGACCCTGGGTCACCTGGCTGATGGTGAGGCGTTCGGTATCCACATTCAGCTTTGACCCGCCGGAGGTAGCGTAGATACTCCACGCTATCAGTCCGGCCAGAGCCGCTACTCCTCCGATGGTCAGAAGCCTCTTTGTGCCCCACTTCTTTTTTTCAATCTTTCGATCCATACCCGCTTTTTCATAATTTGATTGTCAAAATTAAGATCAAAATTATGCCAAAATACAATGTTCTTATTATCAAAACCTTAATTAGCACGCCTGCTGGCAGGGGTGTACGGTTTTGATACAATGGGTGTACGGTGGCGGTACAATTTTCAGGTAGTTTGCATACCACGCTAAAGTGGAGTAATTTTGAGTTTCGAGTAGAGAGTTCCGAGTGGAGAGTTCCGAGTTGAGAGTACCAGGTGGGCTGCCATCTGTCACCCTGAGCTTGTCGAAGGGCGAGTGAGTCCCAGGAAATAGGTACCTGAAAATGTTAAATAAACTTCATGCGCCCTTCGACAAGCTCAGGGTGACAGATGGCAGCCCACCTGGTACTCTCAACTCGGAACTCTCCACTCGGTACTATCTATCCGGAACCAGAAACTCAGAATTGATTAAGTAAACAACAAATGCTTTTAAAAAACGCCTCCATCCTCGTCGTAGATGATGACAAAGACGTGCTCACTGCCGTAAGCCTCTTGTTAAAAACCGAGGCGCGGGAGGTGATTACGGAGCATAACCCGGAGAATCTTCGCCGTCTTCTGACCCAGCATCATTTTAACCTGGTTTTGCTGGATATGAATTTCAAAAGCCCGATTCATACCGGTAATGAGGGACTTTTCTGGCTGAAAGAGATCAGGAAAGTCAGGCCGGAGCTGGATGTGATCATGATTACGGCGTATGGCAGCATTGACCTCGCCGTACGATCACTGAAAGAAGGCGCTACCGACTTTATTCTTAAACCCTGGTATAACGACAAGCTGATCGACCATATCCGCGAAGCCCTGGGCACGAAGAAAGCCAAGGCAAAAGGCACGGATTCTGAAAATAAGGCGCTGGAGAATGAGATCATCGGCCGGTCAGATGAAATGCAGAAGCTTTTTGTTAAAATCCGGAAAATAGCGCCTACCGATGCCAATGTGCTGATCCTGGGGGAGAACGGAACGGGGAAAGACCTGATTGCCCGGGCGGTTCACCAGCAGTCGTTACGGGCCGGCAAGCCCTTTATCAAGGTTGACGTGGGGGCACTGACCGAAAGCCTGTTTGAAAGCGAGCTGTTCGGTTATAAAAAAGGGGCTTTTACCGATGCCCGCGAAGACCGCGAAGGGCGTTTTGAAGCGGCCAACGGCGGTACGCTCTTCCTGGATGAGATCGGGAATATATCGCTTCACCTGCAAACCAAGCTGCTGAGTGTATTGCAGAACCGGCAGGTGATGCGGCTGGGCAGTAACCAGCCCGTACCGGTAGATATCCGGCTGATCTGCGCCACTAATATCCCGCTGGAAGAGCTGGCCAATGAAACCCGGTTCCGGAAAGATTTTGTTTACCGGATCCATACGGTAGACCTGCTGGTAGCTCCCCTGCGAAAACGGGAAGGCGATATCTCGCTGCTGGCCAGCCATTTCTGTAAAATTTACGGAGAAAAGTACTTCAAGCCCCATGTCAGTATCAGCGATAAAGCCCTGGCCAAGCTGGCGGAATACCCTTTTCCCGGAAATGTGCGGGAACTGCAATACAGCATAGAGCGGGCCGTGATCATGTGCGAAAACGATACACTGGAGCCTGGCGACCTGATTTTCCTGCCGCTGGAATCGCCTTTGACCGAAACAGAAAACAAAGACCTGACCCTGAGCTCCGTAGAGAAGAACACCATTCTTAAGGTGATAGAAAAGAATAACGGCAACATCAGCAAGGCGGCCCGGGAACTGGGCATTACCCGGACGGCCCTTTACCGGAGACTGAACAAGTATGAAATCGAATAATCTTTTCTGGAAATTATTTTTACGCATACTTCTGCTGATCGCGGCCATTACGGGCGGCGTGTTCTGCTTTTTTTCGGGAAAGTACACCTACCTGATCCTTATTCTGCCCCTGATCATCTACCAGGTGTATGAAATGTACCGGTTTCAGAAGAAAACCCACGACGAGCTGGAGCAGTTTCTCCTGTCGGTACAATACCGCGATTTCTCACGTTATTTTGATATTTCAAAAGGAGACTCCGAAGTGCGTTTCCTGCGGCACGGGTTTAACGAGATCAACTCAACCATCAAGACCATCTCACGCGAGAAGGAAATGCAGTATCTCTACCTTCAGAAGATGCTGGAACTGGTAGATACCGGAATTTTGTTATATAAAGAGGGGGATGGTGAAGTGCTGTGGATGAACGAAGCATTAAAAAAGATGCTGGATATTCCTTTTTTGCGCACCATTCATTCCCTGAAAAAAAGAAACCCGTCCCTGTATGAGGCCGTTCTTTCGCTAAAGGTGGGAAACTCGCAGGTCATTAACCTCTCCCGGAATCTCAGCACATATAAAGTATTGCTCTCTACTACCGCTTTCCAGACTGAAAACGTCTATTTTAAGCTGGTGGCCGTGCAGAATGTGAATGAAGCACTGGACGCTAATGAGGTGCAGTCGTGGCAGAAGCTGCTCAGTGTGCTCACCCACGAGATCATGAACTCGGTGGCCCCTATTTCCTCCCTGGCTGATACCCTGAAAAAGCGCATCGGTATGCAGGACGACGGCAGCCTGCTGAACGACCTGGAGCAGGGTATTGATACCATCAAAAACCGTAGTGAAGGGCTGATCCGTTTTACGGAAGCTTACCGGAACCTGAATAAGATCACCTCCCTTATGAAAAAAGAAGTGCTGGTGAGAGATCTTTTTGAAAATATATACCAGCTCCTGGAGCCTACCCTGGAACAGAAAGGGATAGAGATGGAGATTGTGCTTAAAAATACCAACCTGAGTATTCCGGCCGATGTTCACCTGATGGAACAGGTGCTTATTAACCTGGTGCTGAATGCCATTGAGGCGGTGAAAGACCGGCCGGAGCCCCTGATCACGCTCTCCGCAGCCCGTGAGGGGCTTCGCACGGAAATCCGGGTGGCCGATAACGGTACGGGTATGCCCGAGGATATCCTGGATAAGATTTTTATCCCCTTTTTCAGCACCCGCAAGAAAGGAAGCGGCATCGGCCTGAGCATCTGTAAACAGATTATCCTGCTGCATAAAGGCACGCTGCAGGTGAGGAGCAAGGTGGGAGAAGGGACGGTGTTTGTAGTGGGAGTTAGTTAGTTAGTTATTAGTATCGGGTGGGTTACCATCTGTCACCCTGAGCCTACGCGGCCCGGCCTGTCGAAGGGCGCATAATGAACTTATTAACCAAAAAAAGTTATCTGATAACATTACTTCAATCGCCCTTCGACAGGCCGGGCCGCGTAGGCTCAGGGTGACAGATGGCACCTCACGCGGAACTAATAACCCAACACATTTAATAACACCCGTGCGTGATTCACCTGGGTGTCATGAGCAGCATAAAGAAGCGTAACCATCTTATCCTCTGCCAGCTCACGAATCCGCTGCAGCTCCTCTCCTTTATCTTTCAGCTCGGCTTTATATTTCCGGGAAAACTCTTCAAAATTTTCCATCTTGTGACCGAACCACTTTCGCAACTCATCAGAAGGAGCCACTTCCTTGTTCCATTCGTCGAGGCGGGCTCTTTCTTTCGTCATCCCCCTGGGCCAGAGGCGGTCTACCAGGATCCGGTAGCCGTCCTGCTCTTCAGGTTCGTCATAAATCCGTTTGATCTGAATCATTTGACAGAAGATTTAAGGTCACTGATTTCTGATTATTCAAGGACATCCGCATATTTCTCCGAGCCCGTCAGCACCCGTTTTGCAAACGGGCACAAAGGCACTATTTTCAGCCCGTTTTCACGGGCGAAAGCCACGCCCGCATCTACCAGCTTTTTGCCCAGCCCCTTCCCGTTTTGAGAAGGATCTACCTCTGTATGATCAATAGTGATACGACCCGGCCCGGCCTGGGTGTAAGTCATCTCTCCTACTTTTGCGCCTTCTTCTATCACTTCAAAAGCGCCCTGGTTTTCGTTTTTTGTGTGCCTGATTTCCATATAACTTACTGTTAATGTTTTATACCAGGGGGGTAAGGTTATTCTCCCTGAAGTAATTAATCTTTGACAAAAACATTTCGGCCATACGGCTTCCCTGCCATTTGGCCCGGTCTGCCTTCTCGCCTTCAAACAGCTGGTCTACCGTTTCACCAAAAAGCATCACCCAGCGGTCAAAATGCTCTTCATTTACCGGCATTCTCAGGTGCGGCGGAAACGGGCTGCCGTAATACGTATGCTCTTCCAGCAGAACGGTCTGCCAGAAACGGTACATTTTTTCCAGGTGTTCCGGCCACCGGTCCTGTATGATACCGTTAAAAATATCTTTCAACAGGTCATCCTGCCGAACTTTTCCGTAAAAAGTATCTACCAGTAATTGAATATCGGCCAGCTCCTGGATATCTTTCATTTGTTCAGAGTAATTAGTTCCGGGCATGTCATTCCCGGATTTTGTTTAGACAACTATTTGCGACAAAATTATCGTAAATATAAGCAATATACTACAGAGACACAAAATTTTGCGTCTCTATCGCACCAATTCCCCGCTCAGGGTCAGTAGGTTCAGCTTGGAAATACGAAGGTTATACTCCGCCGCCACCAGCCGGTTCATGATGGTGTTAAAGCGGGTCTGGGCATCATTGATTTCCAGGATGGTACTGGCTCCCAGCTTAAATTTCTCCACGGAGATTTCCAGGTTCTCCTGCGCAGTGGCAATGTTCTGCTGCTCCAGCTCCAGGAGGCGCTTCTGGGTTTCGTACTGGTAAAAGGCTGCTGTGATCTGGTTATCCAGGTTATTCAGCAGCTCTTCACGCTGAATCCGGAGGATATCACCGCTGATTTTGGCCGATTCAATATTCCTTTTGATCACCTTCCCGTCAAAGATACGCCACGTGGCCGTTACACCTGCCGAGAGGCCCGTGCTCTGGCTGTTACTGATCAGCCCGGCGTTGTTGTAATTAAAATTGTACCCGAAACTGCTGTTCAGATTAATGGTAGGCTTCAGAAACCCGCGCGACTCCTTCTGATCCAGCAGGTTAATCTCTTCCTGCTTTTTTAAGGCCAGGAATTCCGGGTTCTGGCCCTTGGCCTGATCTTTCAGATGCTCCAGGTCAAACAACAGGTAATCCTGTGATTCGCCTTCCACCGTAAAATCGATGTTCGGATCCCGGCCCAGCAGGCGGTTCAGCTCAATTTTGGCATTCTTCAGCTGAATCTGCAGGTTAGTCTGGTCAGTCAACTGGATGGTGAGATCGGCTTTGGACTGCAGGAAATCGAGCTTGGAGCCCCGGCCTATCTGCCACCTTTCTTCTGTCAGGGTTTGGCGTTCTTCATAATACCGGATGATCTGGTTGATAAATTGCAGGGTGCTTTGAAGCCTCTGAATGTTATAATAGGCTTCCATCACGTTGCTGACGGTATTCTGGAGAATAAGCTGCCGCTGAATTTCTGACAGCTGCCCCAGGGATTTAAGCCGGTCATAAACTGCATGCATACGTCCGCCGTTATACAGCGTATACTGAAGCGCCAGGGCTGTGTTGGGAGAAACAGAAGTACCGAACCGGTTGATTTCCCGGCCGTCAATAAAATTCTGGTGCACCTGGTTAAACGTAGAGTTCAGGCTGGTATTCCAGTCTATTACCGGGGTCATTCCGGCATTTCCGCGAAAAATGCGGTTATTGGCCAGGTCTACCTGCCGCTGAGCCACGCGTATACCATAATTATTTTCCAGGGCCACTTCCACGGCATTGTCCAGGCGCAGGGTGTCTTCCTGTGCAGCAGCCATGAGTGTTAAAGTAGTAAAGAGAGCGGTTAATAAAATGCTTTTCATTGTTAATATTAGCTTTGAGCTATGTGAGCTTTGAGCTATGAGCTTTCATTGACAACAGGCACAGATCCGGCCGTTTTCTCATAGCTCTTAGCTCACTGCTCATAGCTATTTATGCTTCCGCCATTTCGTCAATGGCCTTCATTCTTTCAAAATTCTTTTCTCTGCTCAGGTAAATATACATGGTGGGAATCACGTACAGGGTCAGAATCAGCGACATGAGCAGGCCGCCGATCACCACTATCCCCATAGATCTCCGGCTGGTTCCGGCGGCTCCCAGGGCTGCAGCAATGGGCAGGGCTCCGAAGGCCGTGGCCAGCGTGGTCATTAAAATGGGCCGTAAGCGAAGCACCGCTGCTTCCAGGGCTGCTTCGGCTTTGGAATAGCCCCGCTCCCTGAGCTGGTTAGCAAACTCCACGATCAGGATACCGTTTTTGGTCACCAGACCGATCAGCATGATCATACCGATCTGGCTGAATATATTGATGGTCTGATCAAATAACCAAAGCGACAAAACCGCTCCGGCAATGGCCAGCGGCACCGTGGTCATGATGATCAGCGGGTCAATAAAACTCTCAAACTGGGCCGCCAGGATCAGGAAAACCAGCACCAGCGCCAGGCCGAAAGAGAATAAGGTATTAGAAGAACTCTCCGCAAAGTCACGCGAAGACCCGGTGAGTACGGTTCTTATCTGGGAATCATTCAGCTGATCCCGGATGGCATCCATGGCTTTGATCCCGTCTGAAATGGTTTTGCCGGGCGCCAGACCGGCTGTTACCGTAGCACTCATGTAACGGTCATAGTGATACAGCTGCGGCGGACTGCTGTTTTCTACCACACTCACAATGTTATCCAGCTGGATCAGGTCGCCGGCTGCATTTTTTACGTGCATGCTTTTAATGGCCAGCGGGGCGTTCCGGTCGTCTTTTTCAAACTGCCCGATCACCTGGTACTGCCGGCCGTTCATGGTAAAGTAGCTGAACCGCTGGCCTGAAAAAGCCAGGTTCATGGTTTGTGCCACATCTGCTACCGCCACACCCAGGCTCTTGGCTTTCTCCCGGTCAATATGCACCGAAAGCTCCGGCTTGGTAAACTTAAGGTCTACGGTAGAGATCGGGAAGGTGGGGTCTTTTTCTACCAGTTCCATGAATTTAGGAAGGTATTCCCGCATTTTCTCCAGGTTAGGTGCCTGGATCACATAGCCTACGGGCAAACCGCCCCGCCTGCTCACTGAAATGGTCTGCTGCTGGTTAACAAAGGTCCGGCCTATGGTAAAGTTCCGGGTGAGGTTGGTCAGGTAGTTGGCAATGTCATCCTGGGAGCGTTCCCGTTCCACTTTATCGGTCAGCATCACTCTGCCAAACCCGGTATTGGCTCCGCCTGAGCCGCTGAAACCCGGTGAGGTCACTGACATAACGCCCCTTACTTCGGGCACCGAATCCCGGATCACGGAGGTGACCTTCTGTATGAAAGAGTCCATGGCATCATAAGACATCCCTTCCGGCCCCAGGAAATTCAGTGATAAGCCGCTTCTGTCATCCAGCGGTGCCAGCTCTGAATTCAGCTTGCTTCCGAAGAAAACCAGGATACCCAGCACCACTACCATAATAGGGGCCACCATCCACTTTTTGGAAAGGAAATTCGACAGGCTGGACTTATAGCTGCTTTCCATCTTTTCAAAATAAGGCTCGGTGGCTTCATAAAAGCGGGTTCTCTTGATTTCTTTGCGGTTCAGGTAAGCATTCAGCATGGGGGTAAGCGTCAGCGAAACAAACGCTGAGATCAATACGGCACTGGCCAGCACCACCCCGAATTCCATAAACAGCTTTCCTACAAAACCTTCCATAAAAATCACGGGCAGGAAAACCGCTGCCAGGGTAATGGAAGTGGAAATTACGGCAAAGAAAATCTCATTGGCCCCTTTGATAGAAGCCTCAATGGGGTTCATGCCTTCTTCTATCTTTTTATAGATGTTTTCGGTTACCACAATACCGTCATCCACCACCAGGCCCGTGGCCAGCACCACCGCCAGCAGGGTCAGCACATTTACTGAAAACCCGAAGAGGTACATAATAAAAAATGTACCGGTAAGTGAGACCGGGATATCGATCAGAGGCCGGAAAGCCACGATCCAGTCGCGGAAAAACAGGAAGATGATGATCACCACCAGTACTATGGCAATGAGGATGGTTTCTGCCACCTCGGTAACGGATTGCTTAATGAAGGTGGTAGTATCAAAAATTACTCCCATTTTAATGTCATCCGGCAGGGTCTTTTCTATCTCGGCTTTCCGCTTATAGGCTTCTTCAGCAATATCGAGGTAGTTGGCTCCCGGCTGGGGCTGAATGGCAATCCCGTTCATAGGGATTCCGTTCAGGCGAAGAATAGTATCGGGGTTTTCTGCCCCCAGTTCTGCATAACCGATATCCCGGAGGCGCACAATGCTCTCGCCCACGTTCTTAACGATCATGTTATTAAAGTCTTCCACCGAAGTAAAGCGGCCGATGGTCTTTACCACCAGCTCGGTAGCACTTCCCTGCAGCTTTCCGGAAGGCAGCTCCACGTTTTCGCGGTCCAGGGCGGCACGAACATCCTGGGTGGTCACCCCCAGGGCGGTCATTTTACCGGGGTTCATCCATATCCGCATGGAATATCTTTTCATCCCCCATACCCGGATTTCACTCACCCCCTCAATGGTTTCCAGCCGGGGGGCGATGGTATTCTCGGCAAAGTCAGACATTTCCAGGATTCCCCGCCGGTCGCTCTGCAGGCTGAAAGACAGGATGGCATCGGAGTTGGCATCGGCCTTCCGCACCACGGGCAGCCCGTCAATATCTCTCGGGAGCTGCGATACGGCGGAGGTCACTTTATCGCGCACGTCATTAGTGGCCTTCTCCATGTCCATTCCCAGGTTAAACTCCACCGTGATATTGGAACGCCCCTGGTTAGAGGAGGAAGATACCGAACGGATCCCTTCCACACTGTTCAGCGCCTTTTCCAGCGGTTCGGTAATCTGCGACTCGATGATGTCTGCGTTGGCTCCCGGGTAGCTGGTGCTTACGTTGACGATGGGCGGATCCACGGACGGGAACTCCCTTACACCGAGGTAATTATACCCGATAACCCCAAACAGCATAATCATGAGGTTAAGCACAATGGCCAGTACGGGTCTCTTGATCGATAAGGTTGAAATTGACATGATCTTAGTTCGATGCTACCGGGTCTCCGGCTTTTAAAGTAATTAATCCGCTTGTAATCAGGGTATCACCCACACTAAGTCCTTTCAGGACCTCCACTTTGCTTACATCACGAAAACCGGTTTCGACCTTCACAATCTCTGCTTTCCCGTTTCGTTTCACAAAAACCTCCATACCGTCTACCACCGGGATCACCGCCTCGGTGGGCACCATAATCGACCGGCTCCGACGGATGTCTACCGTTACGTTCACAAACATACCGGGAATCAGCGTGCTTCGCGGATTCTGTGCCAAAGCCCTGACCTTTAAGGTTCTCAGGCTGGCATCAATAGTGGGGTCAATAGCCGCTATCGTAGCCGTATAAACCTCCGCAGAACCGTCGGTCTTAAAGCGGATGGTATTTCCCACGTGAATATCATTAATATAACGCTCGGGGGCGGTAAAATCTATCTTGATCGGGTTATACTGGGTGAGTGTGGTAATCACATTGGCCGGGGTAACGTAAGTCCCCAGCGAAATGTTTTTCAGGCTCAGCTTTCCGGTAAACGGTGCCCGGATTTCCGTACGGCTCAGTTGTACCTTCAGCAGGTCTTTATCGGCCTGCAGGGTCAGCACCTTATTCTGTGAAATTTCGTACTCTTCTTTACTGATGGCATTGATGTCGAGCAATTTGCGGTGCCGGGCTTCCGTTTGTGCTGCCAGGGCTTCTTCCAGCTCAATTTTCTTCAGTTGTGCCAGGATATCGTCGTCTTTAATCTTGGCAATCAGGAAACCCTTCTGTACCAGTGTGCCTTCGGGAATATTGAGCCGGGTGATAATCCCCGAAATCTCACTTCTGATTTCCACGTGGTCATTGGCTAGTGTAGACCCTGATGTGGATATAATGCTGGAGCTCTCTTCATACCCCACCACCACGGTGTTCAGAAGAGGTGCCGATTTTTTCGCGCCCCCGCTACTGCCCGGAGCTGCTTTATCCGGTTTATCAGTAAAAAACAGGAATTTTCCCAAAATAAGGGCCAGAATAAGCAGGCCGGCAATAATCAAAGGTCTCATAACAATGTTAAAGGTTCCGGAAACTATGGATAAGATGCTAAAATAACATTATTCTGCTCAAAAGAAGCTTTGATGTGGATAATTATATGCAATGAATAGACCAAAAATGGATTTTTGTATCTTCTTCCTCCTCATTTCAAAAAGGAAATAATAAAACATTCTTCTTTCGGAAATATGTTTTTTATATTAGTTTTGCACAAAAAGAATTTAAACAATATGTTCGGATATCAATTTCCCACCTGGTTACCTATTTTGTTCTTTGTGGTTTTATTAGTAAGCTCATTTTTTGTAGGAAAATGGCTGCTGAAAAACGACAGGAAATATAAAAGCTGAGATCACGCTTCTGTAATCCCCTGCGTCAGATGGAAAACGGGTATAGTGGGGAGTTTCTTCTGAAGAACTCTGGCCACTATACTGCTTCGTAGCCCGTTTGAACAGACTACCACCAGTTTCTCTTCCTTTTCCAGTTCAGGCAGGAAATAATTTATTTCATGGGCCGGGATATTCCTTCCCCCTATGTTGAAATCTGCAAATTCTTCTTTCTCTCTTACATCTACTATTTCAGAGTCTCTGAACTTCTCTTTGAGTTCGGTGAGGGTTATTTCGGTCATATTTTTTGTCCCGGATTTTATCCAGAGGTTAGGCTTGTTTACCCCGGATTTCATCCAGGGGTTAGGCATGTTTTGTCCCTGCGGGACAACTTACGTGCTGTTTACTTTTCCCGGCAATTACTCACTACCAGGTTTTAACTTTTAGTTTTTAACCGCAGCGGCGGACCGTTTTTAACTTTCTAAAGTACTCCGTTATCCGCAAAGCTAAAATACCCTTCATTCGTAAAAATGAGGTGGTCAGCTACGGAAATATCGAGATAACGGGCCGCTGTTTTTATTTTTTGGGTTAACATAAGATCTTCATCACTGGGTGTGAGGTTTCCGGAGGGGTGGTTATGGCAAAGTAAAATGGCATTACTCAGGCTCTGCAACGCATACCGAAAAACAATGCGGGGGTCTACAAAAGTACCGCTTACGCCCCCGCTGCTCACCCTTACCGTTTTCAGCACTTCCATCCTGCGGCTTAAACACAGAATCCAGAATTCCTCGTGCAGCATATCCAGCAGGTAAGGCTTCATGTGATCATAAGCGGCCTTAGAGCTGCTGACTATCCGGGTTTTTCCGGGCTCATCTTCTCTTTTTCTGCGCGACAGCTCCATGGCTGCAATGATCCCTGCGGCTTTAGCTCCCCCTATACCCGGAACTCTCGTAAACTCTTCTACCGAAAACCGGGCCAGCTTATTCAGGTCATTATCGGCTGACTCCAGGACGGCCTTGGCCAGATCCAGGGCAGAATGCTCCCGGGTACCGTTCCGGATCAGAATGGCCAGAAGTTCAGCATCAGATAAGGCTGACCGGCCTTTCATTATCAGTTTTTCCCGCGGCCTGTCATCTTCCGCCCATTCTTTGATCGGGATTTTTACAATAGGATAGTACATCATGGATTCAGTTGTTACTTTGTGACCACAATATACAAAAAGAGGCTGACTTCTTCAGTCAGCCTCTTGCTAAAAATCTTATCAATTTTTAAGCGGCTAAGCCATTCACATGTTTGCTCAGAGAAGACTTTAAGTTAGCTGCCTTATTTTTATGAATCACATTCTTACGGGCCAGCTTGTCTACCATAGAAGATACGGTTTTCAACAATGAAGATGCCTCAATAGCATCTGTCAGCGTTCTCAGTTTCCTGATAGCCGTTCTTGCGGTTTTATGCTGATAGCGATTTCTTAATCTTTTCGCTTCGTTAGATCTGATTCTTTTAAGAGCTGATTTATGATTTGCCATTTCGTTATTATATAACTTTATCCATTTTTTCGAGGTGCAAATATACAAACATATTTTGTAACCAACTACATTTCAAATAAAAAAACGTAACTTTTATACAAAAAACAGGCTTTTCGGATTCCTGGCTCGTATATTTCCGCCACAAAATTACTACTATTTTTGAAATATCGATAGGCGGTTAGTGATTAGAAATTAGTAATCAGATGTTAGAAATTAGTAATTAGCACACCTGCCGATGTCTAACAGCTAATTTCTAACAGCTAACAGTCAAAAAATTAAACACCAATGAAAAAACACCTCTACTACCTGCTTCTTATTACCTTATTTACGGCCTGCCGTACGGCTGCCCCTACCTATATTACCGTACCGGAGTCTGCTTTTACCTATTTTACCCCCGGTAGCCCGCACTTCCCTATGGTTTCGGTTCACCGGGGTGGCGGCGAGATTCCCGGCTATCCTGAGAACTGCCTGGAATCATTTGAGCATTTTGCCCGGCAGATGCCCTGTATAATTGAATGCGATATTGTAATGTCAGCCGATTCCGTACTGTATATGATGCATGACAATACCCTCGACAGGACCACCACCGGTACCGGGAAAACCGCAGAAAAAGACTGGTCCTACTTACAATCGCTCTATATCAAAGATAATTTCGGCACGGTAAGCCCTTACCGCATCCCTTCACTGGACCAGGCCCTGCTATGGGGCAAAAACAAAGTTCTGTTTACCCTGGATGTGAAACGCGGAACTCCCTTTGAAAAGGTGGTTGAATCAGTCAGAAAGGCAAAAGCCGACAATTATGCTGTAATCATTACCTATAATGCTACCGATGCCCGTAAGGTATACGAGCTTCACCCCGGGCTGATGATCTCAGTGACCATCATGAAACCGGAAGATTATGAGCGGCTCAGCCGGCTGGGCATTCCTGACCGGAATATGGTGGCTTTCATAGGGGTCAATGAGCCCGATAAGTCGCTGATAGAATTCCTTCACGCCAAAGGGATCCCGGTGATTCTGGGGGTTTTAGGGAACCTCGATAAAAAAGCAGCAGCCCGGGGGAATAAAGTTTACAAAAATTACATAGATTTGGGTGTGGATATATTATCCACCGACCGGCCGGAAGCGGTCTACAGCGTCATCAAAAATAAGCTGTGAGCTATGAGCCATGAGCTATGAGCTTATGTTCATTTGCTCACAGCTTATAGCTAAACATTTGTAACCTATGAAACAAAAACTGCTTTACGGAATTGTTCTGGCAGGCCTTTCCTTTCAGGCTATGGGGCAAACCGCCCTCAAACAAAGGGTCATCACAGAATCTGACCGGATAGAAAACAAGGTCATTGAGTGGCGCAGGGATTTTCATCAGCATCCCGAACTCGGAAACCAGGAAGTCAGAACGGCTAAAATTGTAGCAGATCACCTCCGCTCCCTGGGTCTTGAAGTGACAGAGAATATTGCTTTCACGGGTGTTCTAGGTATTCTTAAAGGCGGAAAACCGGGCCCGGTGGTGGCCCTCCGGGCAGATATGGATGCCCTCCCCGTTACTGAAAGAGTGGATGTACCGTTTAAATCAGTAGTAAAAACCGTTTATAACGACCAGGAAACGGGCGTGATGCACGCCTGTGGTCACGACAGCCACACCGCCATCCTAATGGGAGTGGCTGAGATTCTGGCCGGCATGAAGAAAGACCTGGCCGGAACCGTGAAGTTTATTTTCCAGCCCGCTGAAGAAGGTGTGCAGGACAAGAGCGTACCCTTCGGGGCAGACGGCATGGTCAGGGCGGGTGTGCTGGAAAACCCCAAAGTAGATGTAATCTTCGGTTTACATATCAACTCCCCTACTCCTGCCGGTATGATCTCCTATAAACCCGGCCCTACCATGGCGGCGGTAGACGAGATGGAAATCACCGTGAAAGGCAAACAGACCCACGGAGCTTATCCCTGGGACGGTGTGGACCCGGTAGTGACGGCTTCGCAGATTATTAACGGCCTTCAGACAGTAGTTTCAAGGAATGTGAAGCTCATAGAAGCTCCGGCCGTGGTGACGGTGGGAGCCATCCACGGGGGTATCCGTCATAATATTATCCCGGAGTCGGTAAAAATGATCGGAACCATCCGTACCCTCACCCGTGAACAGCGGATTTTTGTGCACAAACGCATCGAAGCCATAGCGCGGAATATTGCCGCGGCCAACCAGTGCGAAGCAGAAGTAAAGATTATCCCGGGTTACCCCGTAACAGCCAATGATGAAACGCTGACCCAACTGATGGTGCCTACGTTTATTGAAAGTGTGGGAAAAAACATGGTGCAGGAAGTTCCGGTAGTGATGGGAGCTGAAGATTTCAGCTACTACCAGGAGAAAGTACCCGGACTGTTCTTTTTCCTGGGTGGCCGACCCGCCGGAACGCCCGTAGAGCAGGCTGCACCCCATCATACACCTGATTTTTATCTGGATGAATCGGGCTTTAAAAACGGAGTCAGAACCCTGTGTAACCTGGTTATCAACTACGCAGCCCTTCATAAACCTTCTTCAGATGGCCGCTGAACTGATAGAAATTATTCCGGATAACCCGGATATGCGGAAGATCAAACGGGTGGTGGAATGCCTCGAAGACGGAGGCATTATCATCTACCCTACAGATACCGTGTATTCTATGGGCTGTAATTCGTATAATACCAAAGCCGTGGAAAGGCTTTGTAAGATTAAAGGAATTAAACCTAACCAGAATAAGTTTTCTATTGTCTGCCACGACCTGAGCGATATCGCTACCTATGCACGGGTTTCCAACGAGGCATTCCGCCTGATGAAACAGTATCTGCCGGGCCCGTATACTTTTATTCTCCCCTCTACCAGTGAGCTGCCGCGGGTACTGCAAACCAACCGGAAGACCATCGGTATCCGGGTACCTGACCACAATATTCCCCATACCCTGATCCGGGAACTCGGGAAACCTATCATTACCTCTTCTGTAAAGTATGACGAAGAAAACATCCTGGAATACCCCAATGAAATAGAGGTGATTTACGAAGAAAACCAATACCTGGCAGATATCATTATAGACGGCGGCTGGAGCGGTATTATTCCTTCTACCATTATTGACTGTACCGATCCTGATCACTTTGAAGTGGTAAGAGAGGGGCTGGGAGAAGTGGAGTTTTAACTAAACTATCTATTTTATTATCTTTTTTACCATTATACAGATATTTATTTTTATTTTCGGATAATTTTTTTCTTGCTTATACGGAAGCAAAGATCCGGCCGGAGTGTTGTAATTTTGGAAAAAACAGAATCGGATAATGAAACCAGATAACACCGCCAAAGAGCCAGCAGTAGCTTACCATCGCGAGATTCATTCTCTGAATCAGCTGGATATGTCAAAGCGCTATTCCTATGCTGATTATTTCCAATGGAAGTTTAAAGAAAGAGTAGAGCTGATTAAAGGCCTCATTTATAAAATGAGCCCTGCCCCCAGCCCCACCCACCAGTCGGTATCTTTTAAAACAGGCCTTAAATTCGGAAACTTCTTCGAAGGGGTTCCCTGTGCTGTCTTCACGGCTCCTTTTGACGTGAGGCTTCCTGACTCTCAAAAGCAAAGCCGGGATGAGCAGATCTATACCGTAGTGCAGCCTGATCTTTGCGTAATCTGTGACCTGGGTAAAATAGATAAACGCGGCTGCCTGGGCCCTCCTGACCTGGTGGTGGAAGTGCTTTCACCCGGTAACACCCAAAAGGAAATGGGGCTTAAATTCAGGCTCTATGAGGAAAACGGCGTAAAGGAATATTGGTTGATACATCCCGCCCAAAGAACCATTACCGTTTACTCCCTTCAAAGCGGAAAATATACAGGAATCCGTTTTTCCGAAAAAGAGGAAGTCTGTTCGGTACTGTTCCCAAAATTGAAATTCCGGATAGGAGAAATATTTGATGCTACCCTGTTTGAATGGTATAAAAACGTCGTCCGGGAGCCCGAACCCGCTTACGGTTCCAGCCTTTCACTTCCGGCTGATCGGGCAGCCCGGCAGCTTACCGGTATGGTGCAGGCTTTTTTTGAAAATAAACCCTGTAAATTGCTGACTGCTTCCGCAGGCATCCGTTTTCCGGGCTCTGAAAGTGAAGAAGCCTCCACCGTGCGGCATCCTGATCTTGCGGTGATCTGTAATCCGGATCAAACAGATGACCGGGGCACTGCCAGCATACCTGATCTGATCATTGAAATCCTTACACCAGAGAGCACCCCGGGGGATACAGGTATAAGATATAAGCTCTATGAAGCGTCGGGCGTAAAAGAATACTGGCTGGTATCCCCCGAAGATAAAGTCATTTTTATTCATGTACTTCAAGACGGCAAATATGTGGTGCAGCCCCCTTTTACGGAAGATAATGAAGCTTGCTCTTCTTTATTTCCTGAATTGAAGCTGGGCCTGAGTGAAGTTTTCAGATAAAAATAGCCGGGAGATTCCCCCGGCTATTTCTGATTGTCCCCTTTTATCATATGCTACTCTTTAAAAACTCTTACCGTCCGCGATTTGCCCTTGTGACTCACTTTGAGCAGGTACAGGCCGGTAGGGTATTCTTTTATGTTAATTTCCTGTACAGACGATTGCCCGGTATAGGTTTTTCTCATCTTTACATTACCCTGTAAGTCGGTCAGCAGCAGCTCACCTCCATCGGTATCAGCATTTACTTCTACCCGGATCTGTTCTGAAGCAGGGTTCGGGAATACGCTTATTTTTATCGACTCTTCGTTCAGGACACTGTCAGCCGGCAGTTCGCGGGCAGACTGGGTCTTTCTGCGCTCTTTCCCGGAAGCCAGCAGGGCTTCAGATTCTTCATTAGCGGTACACATCACGCCTCCTCCGGCCCAATGGGTATTTTTACCGCCCCGGATCCTGTCAGCCACAAACAGCCCTTCCAAGGAGGTGATTTCTCCGCCTCTGCGGGTCTTCAGACGCCCCTGGCTATGCAGATAGCCTCTTACCTCTGATCCGTTCCCTATGCTGACATTCCCTCCCGCATAGATTCTCATCTGCTCACCGGCGGTATTCACAGCCGTGTTTTTGCCCAGCTTTACAGCTTTTCTGACCAGCAGCACGGTGTTATCAGTGAACACCAGGTTCACCCCTTTACCGACTTTCAGACTACGAATAAAGATATCGCCACCGCTGAAGGTAATCGTGGCTTCTTTGCCTGCTTTAACTTTACCGTAGTTACCTGCACCCAGGGTCAGGCTTTCTGCTTTGCCTGCCTTCTCTTTCTTCTTGACTTTGTTACCGTTTTTACGGAAACCTTCCGGCTCAGGAGCTTTGCCCCTGAGGTAGGTGCTGGCTTCACTCTCCTTATCAAAACTGTTTTCCGGTGCTTTTACAAAGGTGCCTTCTTTATTGATGACAGTATTTCTGAGCTTCACTTTCTTACCACGGTTGATCACACCCACCCCTCCGGCACTTACTTCATTGTCTTTGAGCTTTATACCGTCAAAGGCTAAAACACCATAGGAGCACGGACACACGCCGTTCGGGTCTTTGACCTCTACTACCGCCCGGGCTGTGGCCTGGTTGCCGTTAACATCCTTCACCGTAAGCGTAACCAGGCGCCTGCCCAGGTCGGTACAGGAGAAATCAGCCTGCGAAAGACTCATTTCAGCTATACTGCAGTTATCACTGCTGCCCCCGTCTGCCTCTGATGCTGCCAGGGTGGCTTTGCCGTCCCAATCCAGCTCCAGTACTACATTCTGCGTGATGGCCTCCGGCGCCAGGGTGTCTCTGATACTGACCTGTACGATTACCGTGGTATGGTTCCCGCTACCGTCAGTGACCGTATATTCCACCGCCCTTGTACCCGTATCACTACAGCTAAAGGTGCTGTATTGCAGCTTACGCTCTGCGATCCCGCAGTTATCACTGCTGCCTTCATCAATATCCTCCGGGCTCAGGGAGGCCTGTCCGGCCTCATCCAGGTAGAGGGTAATGTCTTTGGCCTGAACTACAGGCGCCAGGGTATCCAGTACCGTGACCGTAAAGGTGGTATCCGAGGTGTTTCCTGCGGCATCCGTGGCGGTCAGGGTGAGCTGCTGATCGCCCAGATCGGTACAGTCGAACGACTGCCGGTCAAGGCTCAGGCCGGTGATCCCGCAGTTGTCTTTGCTGCCGTTATCTACCTCAGTAGCCGTAAGGGTGGCTTTACCGGTGGCATCCAGGTAAAGGGTTACCGGGCGGATGTTTATCACCGGTGGTGTATTATCCAGCACGGTAACGGTGACGGTGGCCGTGCTGCGGTTGCCCCTGACATCCTGTACCGTAATGATTACTGTATTTTCACCCAGGTGCTCACAGGTAAATTCATTTTGTGAGACACTGATATCCCAGATACCGCAGTTATCAGAAATACTGCCGGTGAGGCTTTCAGTGCTGACAGTAGCCCGTCCGTTTTCATCCAGGGTCAGGGTAACATTATTGGCCTGGATTACGGGTGGTGTATTGTCTGAAATGGTGATATCCGACAGGGCTTCGCTGACATTCCCGCTGGCATCGGTAACGGTGAGCCTTACCTGCAGGTTACCGAGGTCACTACAGTCAAAGGTAGTGCGGTTGAGGCTCAGGGTTACAGGCCCACAGTTATCGTAACTGCCGGCATCCACATCGGCAAGGCTGATGGTGGCCCGTCCGTTGGCATCCAGTTCCAGGTTCAGGTCTCGGGCGCGTGCCACGGGTGGGGTATGATCCAGCACCCGTACTTCCGACTGGCAGGTGCTGAAAGCGCCTTTGGGGTCCATGACCTCGTAGGTGATGGTGTGCGTACCCGGACGGAAGATACCGTCGGTGTTCAGGAGGGTATGGCGGGTCCAGTCGCCGTTGGGGTCATAGGAGCCTGCATCGAGGTCTTTGGGGGTAACCACGGAGTAGCAGTCGTTCGGGTTGGCCACAATGACCACCAGGGGTTTACACACGGCTACAGGCGGCAGGTTACAGATTTTTTTAGTTACGGTCATTCCTGTAGAAAACTCGCAGCCGTTGGCTGCAGTAACGGTTACGGTATAGGTACCTGCCGTACTTACGGTGATAGAACGGGTAGTTTGTCCGTTACTCCATTGGTAGGAGCTGCCTTCCGGGGCAGTCAGGGTTACCATATCGTCTTCACAGAGCTCGGTGGGGCCGTCAGGAGTGATGGTTCCTCCGGGGGCTACGGGGTTATTCAGCGTAAACTCTCTGACAGCCCCGCCGAGCGTATGAGTACAGTTCTGATTTTCTATCCGGAAGTTACTATACACTCCCGGAAGTAAATCCACCATTGTAAAAGTACCTGAGAAGACATGCACGGTGAGCTCCCGGTCATCACCGTCATGTGCATAAAATAAAGGATAGTTCCCGTTGGTCAGGCCGGGGCTACGAAAGCTGATGCTTCCGTCAGCGTTTCCGCAGCTTTGGGGCTGCGTGAGAGATACGTATTCAAAACCTGCCGGAGAGGCTCCGGTAATAGTCACCTGTGCTGTAGCGGTATCGCCTCTGTCATCGGTCACGGTTACGGTGTAGGTTCCGGCCGAAAGCCCGGTCACCACAGCCGTGGCAGCGCCGTTTGACCAGGCATACGTATAAGGGACCGTACCTCCTGAAGCGGCGGCTGTAGCTGAACCGTCGGCCAGCCCGGAGCAGCTTACGTTAGTGCTGCCTGTGATGGTCACACTAAGGGGTACCTGGCCGGAAGGGGCCGTAATGGTGACCGTGGTATGGGCCTGACATCCCTGGTCATCGGTGACGGTGAGGGTATAGGTACCCGCGGCCAGGCCGGTGACGGCTGCCGTGGTGGCGCCGTTAGACCAGAGGTAGCTGTAAGGGGCAGTACCGCCAGCAGCTTGTGCAGTAGCCGTACCGTCAGTGGCACCCGGAGCTGTGGCATGGGTTTGCTGAGTGACACTTACCGTCAATGCAGCAGGTGCTGTCAGGGTTACGGTGGTAGCGGCTGTGGCACCACCGGCATCGGTTACCGTTACGGTATAGGTTCCGGCACTCACACCGGTAATTCCGGGGGTAGTAGCTCCGTTAGACCAGGCGTAGGTATAAGGGGCGGTTCCGCCCGTGGCTAAAGCCGTGGCTGTGCCGTCAGGGGTTCCGAAGCAGCTGATAGGCGTGCTGTCGGTGATGCTGACATTAAGTGTTACAGGCGTGGAAGAACCGGAGATGGTAACCGCGGTGGTGGCTTGACATCCCTGGTCGTCGGTGACGGTGAGAGTATAGTTACCCGCGGCCAGCCCGGTGACGGCTGCCGTAGTGGCGCCGTTAGACCACAGGTAGCTGTAGGGGCCGGTTCCGCCGGTGGCTTCTGCGGTAGCGGTACCGTCTGAACCTCCCGGGGTGCTTACGTTATTGTAACCGGTAATGGATGCGGTAAGTATATCCGGCTGGCTGATGGCAAACGTGCGGCTTGCCCGGCAGCCGTCAGCATCTGTAACGCGTACCGAGTATGTCCTTGCGGTTAATGCGGTAGCCCGGACGGTAGAATCTCCTGTTGCCGCCAGGTTTCCGGACCCGGCTCCAAAAGAATATGTATAAGGTGGAGTTCCGTTTCTTACCCGCAAATCTATCTGCCCGTCAGAACCGCCGTTACAACTGACATGAATGACACTACCTGTCATCGTAAATAGACCCAGTTCGGCCGGCTGGTTCAGGAGGATCTCCGTGGTGGCGGTAACGCCGGCGGCATCGGTTACCGTTACGGTATAGGTTCCGGCACTTACACCGGTAATTGCGGGCGTGGTGGCTCCGTTTGACCATGCGTAGGTATAAGGGGCGGTTCCACCCGTAGCTAAAGCCGTGGCTGTGCCGTCAGAGGCTCCGAAGCAGCTGACGTGGGTGCTGTCAGTGATGCTGACATTAAGCGTTATCGGGGCGGAAGAATCGGAGATGGTCACAGCAGTAGTGGTTTCGCATCCTTTGTCGTCGGTAACCGTGACGGTGTAGTTCCCTGCTACCAGCCCGGTGACGGCTGCCGTAGTGGCGCCGTTAGACCACAGGTAGCTGTAGGGGCCGGTTCCGCCGGTGGCTTCTGCGGTAGCGGTACCGTCTGAAGCTCCCGAAGTGCTTACGTTATCATAATCAGTAATGGATGCGGTAAGGGGATCGGGCTCACTAAGGCCAAAGTTCCTGTCTGCTATGCAGCCGTTAGCATCTGTAACACGTGCCCGGTAAAACTGTGCCGTTAAGTGGGTAGCCAGGGCAAAGGAATCCCCCTGTGCAACCAGGTTTCCTGACCCCATATCCCATGTGTACGTATAAGGAGCCACACCGCCTCTTACCCTCAATAATACCTGCCCGTCTGAACCACCATTACAGCTGATATGGGTACTGGAATTCACAAATAAGTTGAGCGCCCCCTGCTGGTTCAGGACCACATCCGTGGTGGCGGTAGCACCGTTGGCATCAGTGACGATAACGGTATAGCGTCCGGCATTCACCCCACTGATTTCGGGGGTGGTGGCTCCGTTAGACCATGCATAGGAATAAGGTGCAGTGCCTCCTGTGGCCAAAGCGGTGGCTTTCCCGTCGGGGGTGTCCAGGCATCTTATATGCGTACTGTCAGTGATGACTACGCTGAGTGCAGGGGCAGAAGCCACGGCAATGCTGGCGGTGGTATCAGCGGTACAGCCGTTGGTGTCGGTGATGGTTAAAGGGTAGCTGCCCGGTGCGAGGCCCGTGATGGCAGGGGTGGTGGCGCCGGTTGACCAAAGATAGCTGTAAGGGGCGGTTCCGCCCGATACCTGTACCGTGGCAGCGCCGTCTGCCCCGCCTGCCGCGCTGGCATCGGTGAGGTGTAAGGTGGCGGTTATGGGATCAGGCGAAGATATATAAGTAGCCTGATTGTCTATACATCCATTGGCATCCTGCACCCGGATGACCTGGTAGCTGCCTGTTTGGATGACCTGCCCTAATCCTGTTATCCGGGCAGTAGAGTCACCTGTTATGGTGATATTTCCTGTACCAATGGAGAGAGAATAGGTGTATGGCGCCGTCCCTTTCCTGACGCGAAATTCAATGACACCGTCATTTACTCCGTGGCAGCTGGGGTTCTGCCGCGACAAGATGGAGAGAACAGGGTTGGAGTCAGCAGGTTCACCAATGGTCACGTTAGTAGTGGCGGTGGTTCCGTCTGCATCTGTAACGGTGACACTGTAGGTACCTGCACGAAGTGACGTAGATAGGGCATGAATGCCGCCGTTAGACCATAGGTAAGTGTAAGGGGCGGTACCGCCCGTGGCCTGGGCGGTGGCCCGGCCATCTACTCTTCCTGTACAGCTAGCGTCTGTATAGCTGACGATGCTTACCTGTAAAGGGGTGCCGGCTTCTTCAAAAATGGTCACGGTGGTATCGGCGGTGCAGCCCAGATCATCGGTGACGGTCACGGTATAATTTCCCCCGGTCAGTCCGGAGGCCATGGCGGTGGTGGCACCATTAGACCACAAATAGCTGTAAGGGCTTACGCCGTTTACTCCCTGTGCGGTGGCGCTGCCATCAGCGGCACCGGGTGCACTCACATTTACCCGGCTGATAATGTCTGCCGATACCAGGGAATTCTGGCTGATGATGACGTTGTAGCTGTTGGTAAAAATACAGCCGTTGGCATCGGTCACCTGTAGCAGGTAGGGTCCCGGGGCTAATCCTGTAGCCGTTACTGTTGAATCACTGGTAGGTGTGAGGGTTCCCGTGCCTTGTGCAAAAGAGTAAGTATAAGGTTTTACTCCGCCCAGTACATAATAGTCAAGTTCCCCGTCGGATTGGCCTGAACAGCTGGCATTGGCAGTTCTCCACCGGTAATAATTAAGTCCTTCCGGTGCGGTGATGGTCACATGGGCAACAGCGGTCACCCCGTTGGCATCGGTGACCGTTACGGTATAGGTTCCTTTGTTAAGATAGATGGCCTCTGCGGTGGTTTCCAGGTTTGACCAGGCATAGCTATAGGGCGGTGTGCCTCCGGTGACAGACGCGGTGGCACGACCTGTCAGAGGCTGATTCCCACAGGGAATGTGGCTGATATTGATCACCGATATGTTGAGGCCCGCCGCTTCTGAAACGGTAGCCAGGTTAGTGGCCTCACAGCCGTTGATATCGGTAGCCGTTACGGTATAATCGCCGGCAGCCAGCCCGGTAATGGTCGCTGTGGCAGCACCGTTTGACCATGCGTAGGTATAGGGGGCTGTTCCTCCTGCGGCCTGTACGGTAGCGCTCCCATCGGCTATCCCCGGCCCGCTGCTGTGGGCCAGGTCAGTGACCGGCACTGTTAAGAGGGGAGGCTCAGCAATAAAAGGTGCCAAGCTGGCGGTGCAGCCACGGGCATCGGTAATTTCTATGAGGTGATACCCCCGGGGCATGCCGGTGACCCGCACTGTGGAGTCACTGGTAATGGTGACCGTTCCGATACCGTCCGGGAGGTGATACGAATAAGGTTTGTCCCCGCCCCGGGTGGTGAACTCAAATGCCCCGTCAGACAGGCCGTAACAGGTAGCTGGCGAAACCACAGGCGGCTGGAGAAGAAGCCTGGCTGCGGGCTGGGTGAGGGTTACCTGTGCGCTGGCGGTGGCTCCGTCGGCATCGGTGACAATCACGGTATAAGTACCTGCCGGGAGTATTTCAGCCCGGGCCGTGGTGGCCCCGCTTGACCACAGATAGGTGTAAGGCGCGGTTCCTCCGGAAGCGGCTGCCGTGGCACTGCCCGTATAGCCTCCGTAACAGGGTATGTGGTTACTCTCTGTAATAGTCACCTCCAGGGCAGGGGCGCCGGTTATGGTCACAGATGAGCTGGCCGTACACCCCAGCATATCAGTCACGGTTACCGTGTGTTGCCCTGGTTCCAGGCCTGAAACCACCGGTGTGGTGGCACCCGAAGGCGACCACTCATAGGTAAACGGGTCAGATAAGCCCACTGCATTGGCCGTAGCCGTCTGACTGGCGTCAAGAGCAATGTTTACGCTGAGTACACTCAGTATCACCTCTACTTCCCTCCTGCTGCTGTATTCTGTTACTGACTGGCTATGAATCTTTTTTAGTTTGTTACTTAATTCTGCAAAATATAGTGCACCGTCACCTCCCAGGGTAATCCCCTGGGGGTTACTTATCCGGGCTTCGTAGTAGATGCCGTCAATATCGCCGGCTGTTGAACCTGTCAGGGCTTCGGCTTCGTACATGGATGTGGCAGAATTATACGTAAGCTGTGTAATGCTATGATTAATCCTGGTGATGTAGAGCGTTCTTCCTGCTCCCGCTGCTATGCCTGCAGGTGAGTCTCCTGAACCGTTGGGATTGGTGTTAAAGATAGTACTTACTTGTCCGTCTACGGTGACCTTCCTTATGGTGTAGTTCATGTTATCAGCTACAAACAGGTCACCATTTGAATCTACCGTAATGTCAATGGGGTAATGAAACCGGGCTGCTGTACCTGAACCGTCTGCAAAATTAGGGGTGCCGTTTCCGGCCAGTGTACTTACCTGCCCATTGCGTATCATCCGAATCTTATGATTGTTAAAATCAGCAACAAACAGATTGCCTTTTGAATCACAGGCAATACCGAAAGGCGAATTGAATAAAGCACTGGCGGCCGGGCCGTCCAGGTCTCCGGGGCCGCCGGCGCCTGCTATAGTGGTAACATTTCCTTCGCTATCGATCATCCTGATTTTTCCATTACCGGTATCTGCTACATAAAGGTTGTAATTTTCATCAATAGCCAGACCACCGGGTTGAGAAAATCTGGCCTGATCGCCTTTCCCGTCAGTGCTGCCGCCAGCGCTGCTCCCTGCAAAAATGCTTACCGTTTCGGTTTGCATATCATATTTTTTGATGGCGTTCCCGTCTGTAAAATAAATATGATTCCCTCGGCCGGTGACCACATCTGATCTGCCCGTACCTAAGCCGCCGGTGACAGTGGTTACGTGGTTTTTAGAAGATGTTCTGTATTCAGCCACATAGTATTTCTGACCATACTGGAGGGGTGTATTACGGGCCAGTGGGGTATCTGAACCGGCAGTAGGGTACCAAAGCAGTTGAAGCGGATTGGTGCCGCTTGCCTGCAGGTAGGCTACTGTAGCTCCTTCACAAAATGTCTGCGGGGAAGCCGCAGTAGGTACAGGTACCTGTCCCCGCAAAAAATATCCGTGAGAAAGTAATGTAAAAAGTAAGATCAGGGGCTTGATGTCCCGCTGTAAAAGTAATCGTGGTGCCATGGCAGTAAAGGTTTAAAATCGTTTTACTGCCTAAGTTGGTGTTTAAGCTTTAGGGAAAGGGATTTTTTTAGTGAAGGGGTGTTTTTTTTTAGTGAATGAACAGAGGTAGGAGACAAAGATGTAGTCAGGAACCGTAATTCCCCGGTTCCTGACTACGCCTCAACTGATAAGTAGTACCTCCCCCGGAACTACTTTTCTTTCATCACTCTCCGGGTTACGGTTTTCCCGCCACTGCTGACCCGGAGGATGTAGATTCCGGGCGTAGCACGGCTCAGGTCAAGGGCGTGATTTGCCTGGTGACCTGTATAGGTATTTTTGCTTATGATATTTCCGAGGAAATCTACCACCATAAATTCACCTCCGGCGGCTTCACTCTCTATAGATATATTCAGCTTGTCTGTCACCACCGGGTTAGGCCAGAGATTGACCTGGATACCCGCCCGGGTACTATCTGTCAGGCTGAGCTTATCGAAGCCCGGCTTGTCGAAGCCCTCCTTAGTAGAACCCGCTTTTTTCCTGCGTTCTTTCCGGGAGGCCAACAGAGCTTCGGGCTCTTCATTCCCCGTACACATCACGCCTCCTCCGGCCCAATGGGTATTTTTACCGCCCCGGATCCTGTCTGCTACAAACAGCCCTTCCAGGGAGGTGATTTCTCCGCCTCTGCGGGTCTTCAGATGCCCCTGGCTATGCAGATAGCCTCTTACCTCTGATCCGTTCCCTATGCTGACATTCCCTCCCGCATAGATTCTCATCTGCTCACCAGCCGTGTTTACAGCGGTGTTTTTGCCCAGCTTTACGGCTTTTCTGACCAGCAGCGCCGTGTTTCCCGCAAACACCAGGTTAGCCCCTTTGCCTACTTTGAGACTACGGATAAAGATATCTCCGCCGGTGAAGGTAATTGTAGCATCTTTGCCCGCCTTTACTTTGCCATAGTTTCCTGCGCTCAGGGTCAGGTTTTCGCCCTTCTCTTTCTTCTTCTCTTTGCTGCTGTTTTTACGGAAACCTTCCGGTTGGGGAGCTCCCCCCCGGATGTAGATGCTGGCTTCACTTTCCTTATCAAAACGACTCTGCGGGGCCTTCACAAAAGTACTTTCCTTATTGATTACGGTATTTCTGAGCTTCACTTTCTTGCCACGGTTGATCACGCCCACCCCTCCGGCACTTACTTCATTGTCTTTGAGTTTTATACCGTCAAAGGCTAAAACACCATAGGAGCACGGACACACGCCGTTCGGGTCTTTGACCTCCACTACCGCCCGGGCTGTGGCCTGGTTGCCGTTAACATCCTTCACCGTAAGCGTAACCAGGCGCCTGCCCAGGTCGGTACAGGAGAAATCAGCCTGCGAAAGACTCATTTCAGCTATACTGCAGTTAT